>Ga0307967_1000224_pt1 | contig 40459 bp, 43 predicted proteins | sample OrgLakmetagen648_FD_201828 | JGI IMG/M metagenome (GOLD analysis project Ga0307967, IMG submission 201828) | Saline water microbial communities from Organic Lake, Antarctica - #648 | ecosystem: Environmental > Aquatic > Non-marine Saline and Alkaline > Saline | place: Antarctica: Organic Lake... | reverse complement strand
TTCCCTTTTTAAATCAACTACTTAGCTTGTACTTAAAAAGACGTTCTCATACCGCTTCAAAGACGTTTCCCACCACCGCTGTGCGGCGAGGGAGGCGTATAATAGTCTTTTCTGAGGTTGGGTCAAGAGGTGTTTCATAGAAAGTTGTCTATTAGATGACAACAACCGACATTCCTGGCCGGATGGCGCTTTAATTGCGCTCCCCAGTGATTACCGGAAGGTAGGTGTTCGCCAACGAAAGCCCGGCGATGCCCGGGTTTAAAGATATCCGCCCCACAGTTTCCAGCCCGTTGAATGAAAGGCCCTGCGACAACAGGGAACCTCGCAGATTGGGCGACCTCTCTTTTAGCTCAGCGTGACTCGGGCCAGCTTTTTCTTCCCGGCCTGAATCAGATACTCACCGGCCGGCAACCTGAGATCAGCACTGACGACTTCCCAGTCTACCTTTACCCGGCCGTTGCTGAGCATGTCCCGGGTCTGGGCTGCATTGGCGGCAAGACCAGCCCGGTTCACAATGGCGGCAATGGGCAAATCGGTCTGATCATCCAGCTCAAGCGCGATGTCCGGCGTATCCTCCGGCACTTCACCTTCCTGGACCAGATTGCCCGCACCTTTATGGGCGTTGGCCGCGGCGGATTCCCCATGAAACCGCGCAACCAGCTCACGCGCCAGCTCGATCTTGACGTCTCTCGGATTGGCGCCCTGCATTACCTGCTGCTGCAGCGCTTCAATCTGTTGCAATGACTTGAACGACAACAGTTCGTACCAGCGCCACATCAGTGAATCGGGAATGGACACAATTTTCTGAAACATAGCACCCGGAGCTTCATTAATGCCAACGTAGTTGCCCAGTGATTTGGACATCTTCTTTTCGCCGTCCAGCCCCTCCAGCAGTGGTGTCATGATGACCACTTGTGGCTCCTGCCCTTCGCTCTTCTGAAGCTCGCGCCCGACCAGTAAGTTGAATTTCTGATCCGTACCACCGAGCTCCACGTCGGCTTTCAGTGCAACGGAATCATAGCCCTGCACCAGGGGATAAAGAAACTCATGAATGGCAATGGATTCATTGGCCTTGTAGCGTTTTTTAAAGTCATCCCGCTCCAGCATGCGTGCCACGCTGTGGCGCGCTGCCAGCTTGATCATGCCTGCTGCACCCAGCTCATTGAACCACTCGGAATTAAACCGGATCTCGGTCTTGTCCGGGTCCAAAATCTTAAACACCTGCTCTTTATAGGTTTCGGCGTTCTGCGCAATCTGCTCGGGCGTCAGCGGCGGACGCGTCGAGTTCTTGCCGGAGGGATCACCGATCAGACCCGTAAAGTCACCAATCAGAAAAATGACGGTATGACCCCGATCCTGAAACTGGCGCATTTTGTTGATCAGGACCGTATGACCCAGATGCAAATCCGGCGCTGTAGGGTCGAAACCCGTCTTGATACGCAGCGGGCGACCGCTTTCCAGCTTTTTAATAAGCTCTTCTTCAAGTAGTATCTCTTCCGTGCCGCGCCGGATTTCTGCCAGTGTCTGCTCCAGGGACATGGAGTCTCCTTAAATAAATTTACATATAAATTAGCGACTAATTATATCAGTATGTGATATCAGTTAGCACATTCCTGTTTGCCTGTTAATATAATGCATTAACATTATTGGCCAACCGACTGTTTTAAAATGGTGATTAGTCTGATTAATATAATGAAACTGTTCCCTCGATGGCACGCTATTGGCGTAGCACTGCTGACCTTCGTCATGCTGGCTGTTGCCATGTGGCCAGCACCCAGCCAGTCTGTCATTGTCGAGCTTCCGCCCCAGCAGGTTGTACCTGCACAATTCAATGTTGAGACTGCAGAAGAGCCGGAATTAGTCCGGATAGCAGAAGAGGTTCAACCTGGCGACACACTCTCGACGGTATTTGAGCGAGCCAATGCAGGGGTAAGTTTGCTTTACCGTATGCTGGCCGTTGACGACATCAGCGGGCCACTGGAGCGCATCTATCCGGGCCAGTCGTTCGAATTTGAGTTTGATGATGAAAACGTGCTGCAAAGGGTCACCTTTAGCGAATCGATCCTGATCAAACACCGCATCTCCGTGACTGATAGCGGCTTCAACATTGAAAAAATGGTGCGAGAACCGGAAATCCACACTCGCTTCACTGAGGCCACCATAGATTCATCGCTATATCTGGCCGCCAAGGAAGCCGGCCTCAGCGACAACATGGTCATGCAAGTAGCCACCTTGTATGGCTGGGACATCGACTTCGCATTGGACATTCGCGCTGGAGATACCTTTTCACTGATCTATCAGGAAGAGTACCTCGACGGTAAGAAACTCGGTGACGGCCCTATTCTGGTCGCTCGATTTGTAAACCAGGGCCGACAAGTCAACGCCCTTCGCTACACCGATGAAAGCGGAAGAACCGACTACTACTCGCCTAATGGCGATAGCATGCGCAAAGCATTTTTACGCACCCCGATGGATGTGTTTCGAATCTCATCCGGCTTCAACCCAAACCGCCGTCACCCGGTTCTGAATACCATCCGTGCACACAAAGGGACAGACTACGCCGCCGCGACGGGAACACCGATCAAGGTAACCGGTGACGGCAAGGTAGTATCAGCAGGTCGCAACGGCGGTTACGGCAATGTGGTTGTGGTGCAACATGGTGGCGGCATTCGAACGCTTTACGCGCACATGAGTAAGTTCTCAAAGAATGGTCGTTCCGGTAACCGGGTTAGCCAGGGACAAATCATTGGTTACGTTGGTGCTACCGGCCAGGTAACCGGTCCTCACCTGCATTACGAATTCCTGGTCAACGGTGTTCACAAGAACCCCCAGACGGTCGATCTGCCAACCGCCCAGCCACTGGCTTCCCAGTTTCTTCCGCAATTTGAAGAATTCGCATCAAATATGATGGGCCAGCTACAGGTCTTTGAAGAAACCTACGTCTCGGTAGACTGATCTTTATCTACAACTGACGGACAGGCATAAAAAAAACGGGCCATATCCCGGTTTTTTTATGCCTGTCCGTCGCTCATTCGGCTCACATCGAAAACGAGGACCCGCAGCCACAGGTTGTTTCAGCGGCAGGGTTTTCAATTGAGAACCGACTGCCATCAAGGCCTTCCTTATAGTTCACAGTTGAACCATGCAAGTACTGGACACTGAGCGAATCGATCAGGAAAGTGCTCCCTTCCTGACGAATAATTGTATCGTCATCAGCGACATCATCATCAAAGGTGAAACCATACTGGAACCCGGAACAGCCACCTCCGGTGACAAATACCCGTAGCATCAGTCGCTCGTTACCCTCTTCCTCGACCAACTTATGAACCTTGTGAGCGGCTGCTTCAGTAATCAGCAGTGCATCACTAACTTCTGCATTTACGGTCATAGCGCTATTCTCACAATACCAACCCTTCAAATGTGTCACCAGCAGACGACCAACAGGGCCACCCTGGTTGTGTGGATATCAGGTCACCCGGGGCACTCTTCAAGTACCGGGTGACGCACGTCTGTCGTAAACCCTACTTGTTGGCAGGTTTGCTGGTATCGAGCATCGTCGTTTCAGTAACGGGCTTGATTTCCAACGGTTCGGGCTTGCTGGCTTTTTTGCCCTTGTCGGCGGCAACATGCAGCAACTTGCCATTAACCTTGGCCCCCATCACCATTTCCATCATAACATAATGCACGTCACCGTTGACCATCGCTTTTTTTGCAAGCTCGATATGCTCAGAGGAATAGACATCGCCTTTCACTTCGCCATTAATAACGATGTTTGGAGCGCGAATCTCACCCTCTACATATCCCTTGTCACTGATACGAACGGCGGCGCCGCTGTCAGGATCGGCCAGAATGTTACCTTTGATGCGCCCATCGACGTGCAAGCCGCCAGACACCCGGATGTCGCCGCTGATCTCGGCTTTTACTGATATAAGCGTTACGTCGTTAGCCACGGTTTTATTGCTGCCCCACATTGTTTCCGTTCTCCAAATCCAACCAGTTGTATGCAGACTCCACCTGAGCGGCACGTTCACCGACAGCCTGAGCAGTCACCTGTATCTGGTCAGGTATGAACCCTTCGGGTAACACCAGGTCACCCTTAATATCCTGAAAATAGCGGTAACGGAATCGAATATCCACGTCTTCCACTGTTTCGGACACGTCTTTAAGCGGCAACGCAACGCGCTCACCGTTCTGTGTCCCTACGATGTTGACACCCACAAACCCTTGCAGATACTCGGAATTGTTGCCCGCCTGGGTAAGCATAAGACTGTACCGGTAGCGGTTACTTGAACTTGTCGACTCAAGTGTTATTTCCTGAATACGCAGCCCCTCATTTTCAAGGGACGGCGACATAATGCCCTGATACAGCGCCACTTCCTCTTCAAGCCCTGCGATGCGCCCTCTCATTTCCAACTGAGTCTGGCGAGCGTTCTCATTGGCCTGACGGTCAACCTCAGTTCCCCGATCAAGCTGGGCCACACGGATGCGCAATGCTTCCTGGCGTTGTTCTGACTGACTCAGATTCTGGCGCAATTCGGCGCGCTGGGTCAGTAAGGTTTCATATTGACTGCCACCTGTCTGAAAACCATACAGATAGGCAGCATAGACTGCCAGGGCAGCCATCACAATTCCTATAATACGCAACGACCAACTGCGCCAGGGCCGATAGGGAACAACGGTCATTTGCCGGACGGGTGATACCTTTACTTTCGCCATGACTGCTCCGACGGGGGAATAAGGACGCCTGCCCTGCCAGAATACCGGGCTCGGCGAATACTGACTCGGACCTTTCAGGCGACTCTCAGGCGGCTTTTTACCCTGCCTGGATGATAACCGCGTGATGAATCACTGCAACGCCAATACTGCCTATGATAAGGTCGCAGCCAATCAGGTTACAAGCCAATCCGCCTATGCACGTACTACCGATCAGCCAATGGCGCCGAATACTCGGCAAACCAGACGGGTTACTGTCGCTGATCATCCTCGGTTGCATTACCGGTGTTGCGACCAGTCTGGTAATGGCATTGTTCATACTGGGGCTGGATGTGGTGCTACAGCAACTGAACGGTGCTTACCGTGACGATTTTGAATCCTTGTCTGCACCCGTGCGCTTTTTACTGCCTGTGCTCGGCAGTCTGGCGCTGATACTGCTGTTCCGTTTTACACCTGCCCACTATCACACCGTCGGTATTACCCATGTCCTGGACCGACTTCAGCGCGGTCGCAGCCGGCTTCCCAAAGGTAATATTGTGTTTCAGTTTTTTGCCGCACTGATCGCTCTGGGATCCGGGCACAGTATGGGCCAGGAAGGACCAGCTGTGCACATAGGCTCCGGCATCGCCAATCAGCTCGGCCAGGTTGCCAACCGCGTTCCGAGCCAGCTGCGACTGTTAATTGGCTGTGGCACCGCTGCCGCTATCTCGTCAGCCTTTGATACCCCGCTGGCTGGTGTGCTGTTTGCCATGGAAGTCATTTTGATGGAATACAGCCTGCTTGGCTTTACGCCCGTCATCGCCGCTTCAGTCACTTCTGCAGCTATGACGCGCTGGTTGTTTGGCGAGCATCCGGCGTTTTTCAGTGATCAGATTTATCAAAGCACTCTTTCGGACTTTCCGTCTTTGCTGATTACCGGGCTCCTGATTGGTTTTCTGGCTGCGGGTTTTAACCGCAGCGTCAGACTATTCCTCCAGTTGCGGCTCCAACGGCGCTCTGCTCGCCTGCTGCTGGCCGGATTTGTCACCGGCATACTGGCACTGTGGGCACCACAAATTCTGGGTCTTGGCTTCGATACAATTAACCAGGCTATTAATGGTGAACTGGTCTGGACCCTGTTACTGATGGTGTTGGTCGCAAAATTCATTGCAACGGCCGCTGCGGTTGGCCTCGGCATACCAGCAGGCTTGATTGGTCCGACCCTGATGATCGGAGCCTGCGCCGGTGGCCTGATCGGCATCCTGTTGCCCGGTGCCGGCGATCCAGCGTTCTACGCACTTCTCGGTATGGCGGCCATGATGAGCGCAGTATTGCATGCTCCACTGGCCGCCCTTATTGCCGTTTTGGAGCTATCACTGAACGCCCATGCAATGTTCCCGGCGATGATCGTCGTGCTCTGCGCCAACCTGGTGTGCCAGCATGGTTTGCGCATTCCATCTCTATTTCATACCCTGCTGGCCGCTCAGGGTCTGACCATCGAGACCAACCCGGTGCGCACAGCATTGGTGCAACGCAGCCTGTCGGAATTGGCCACCGGTCAGTTTACCCTGTTGGATTTAAGTGTGAATGACGATAAGGCAATGCGCACCATAAAAGAGGCGAAACGCTGGGTCGTACTGCACCTGCCTGACACCGATTACCTGATTGAAAAGGCAGCGCTTACCCAAGCTGCTCAGGACTGGTATCAGTTGCCTGCAGAGTCCCGGCCAGCATTAGCGGTCTCGCTGAAGACTGTAATACCAACGTTCGGCCGTCTGATAACCGTAGAGCAAGACATCAACCTGCTCGAGGCCGTTCACTTGCTGCAACGTGAAGACACCGCCGGCTTTCTGTTTTTATCCAGAACGTCTGAACTCGCCCTGATTACGCGGGCGCAACTGGCTACAGTTCTCACAACTGAAGGAGACCTTCGCTGATGCTCTACCTGTGGCTTAAAGCCTTTCATATTATTGCGGTAATCACCTGGTTTGCTGCACTGTTCTATCTGCCACGGTTGTTCGTCTACCATGCTATGGCAGACGACTCAATCAGCCGTGAACGGTTCAAAATCATGGAGCGCAAGCTCTACCGGGGAATCATGACACCCAGCATGGTGGTTACCGTCATACTCGGTACCGCCCTGCTTGTAGTCAACCCTGCCTGGCTGTCGATGGGCTGGATGCACGTCAAGCTGCTTCTGGTGGTGGTGTTGCTCGGCTACCACCACGCCTGCAGCCGCCTGCTGAAGCGCTTTGCGGCTGACGAAAATCAACACAATCACGTTTGGTACCGCTGGTTTAACGAAGCGCCTGTTCTGGTACTGGTAGGTATTGTGCTTCTGGTCGTTATAAAACCGTTCTGATCAGGCATAAAAAAGACCAACTGCCCATGGGCGGTTGGCCAAGAACTACCTATCAACTAGACAATCCCCAGACATTCACTCCAAGGAAGTCACCAGTCTATTCATTTCAGCTCCCGGACTCCAGCCTGCAACACCGGGAATCGATGTCTTTATCGCCGCCAGCACACTTGCAATGGCTGGCAGAGCCCCCCTTTCAGCCTGCTGCCCCGCACGATGGGGCGCCTTGCGCTGAGTAAAGCCCGCTTTCTACAGAGCCACCGCAGGCCCGACTAATGTGCGCCAATCATCCTCTACTTGTTCACTAACAATCCCAAAGTGGCCGCAAACTGTCTGTCCGCATTTGCCTACCCCGACCATAACCACGACAATAGAAGTAATCTGTTTATTAAAAAGGCCCAGACCATGACCGACCAGCTTGCCGCCTTGTTCGAGCGTGCCCAGAAAACCATCCCCGGGGGTGTGAATTCGCCCGTTCGCGCGTTCAAAGGTGTCGGAGGTACTCCGATTTTCTTCAAACGCGCCCAGGGTTCACGCATCATTGACATCAATGACAAATCTTACATCGACTATGTTTTGTCCTTTGGCCCCCAGATTCTCGGGCACGGCTTTGAGGAGGTGCGTGACGCCATTCACCGTCAGGTTGATCTGGCACTGACCTTCGGGGCGCCAACCGAACAGGAAGTCACCATGGCTGAAACCGTTTGCGCCATCGTTCCGTCGATGGACAAGGTGCGCATGGTCAACTCCGGCACCGAAGCCACCATGTCAGCTATTCGACTGGCCCGTGGTTTCACCGGCCGGGACCTACTGGTTAAATTTGAAGGCAACTATCATGGCCACGCCGACAGCCTGCTGGTCAAAGCCGGGTCGGGCATGCTGACATTAGGGGTGCCCACTTCGCCGGGCGTTCCGGCCAGTGTCGCGGCCGATACCATCACCCTCGACTATAACGACCCACAAGCCGTGCGGGATTGCTTCGTTCAATACAGCGACCGCATCGCTTGTGTGATCGTCGAGCCTGTGGCCGGCAACATGAACTGCGTTCTGCCCGAACCCGAGTTTCTGGAAACCTTACGCAGCGAGTGCACCGACAATGGGGCCATACTGATTTTCGATGAAGTAATGAGTGGATTTCGCGTCGCTCTCGGCGGTGCCCAGGCGTTGTATAACGTGAAGCCAGATCTGACCACCCTGGGCAAAGTCATTGGCGGCGGGTTGCCGGTCGGTGCCTTCGGTGGCCGTGCCGATATTATGGATTTTCTGGCTCCCAACGGGCCTGTATATCAAGCCGGGACACTGTCCGGGAACCCGGTAGCCATGGCCGCAGGTCTGGCGGTACTGAACCAGATAAGCAAACCTGGTGTATACGAACAACTGACTGAGCGCACCACGGCACTGACTGAAGGCCTTAAAACAAAAGCCCGGGCAGCGGGTATCCCGCTGACCACCAATTCGGCAGGCAGTATGTTCGGTTTCTTCTTTACCGAGACCGAACGCGTGTGTCGTTTCAGTGATGTTATGGGCTGCAACGTGCCGCGTTTTAACCAGTTTTTCCACGGCATGCTCAATGAAGGTGTCTACTTTGCACCTTCGGCGTATGAGGCAGGCTTTATGTCGCTGGCACACAGTGAACAAGACATCGACGACACCTTGGCTGCGGCCGAACGTGTCATGGCCACATTGAGCGTTTAAACGGTAATGCATAGTGGTTGGTGCGATGCCCCAACCGCTTGTTTTACCTCCCTTTTTTCAGCGAAAGGGGGACGCAGGAGGACCACAATAACTGTTGACAGAACCAGGCCCGCTTATTAGTATGCGCGCCTGCTTGCCGACGGTGAGCACATCCGTTATTGCCTGGGTGGTGAAATTGGTAGACACGCTAGCTTCAGGTGCTAGTGGGGGCAACCCCGTGGAGGTTCAAGTCCTCTCCCAGGCACCAAGTTTTCACCGGATGATGCTTCAAAACCGTTACCGCTCAGCCTGGGTGGTGAAATTGGTAGACACGCTAGCTTCAGGTGCTAGTGGGGGCAACCCCGTGGAGGTTCAAGTCCTCTCCCAGGCACCATACCGGATTTCGGAATGACTCTTCTTATATAATCACGCTGCCCAGCTACACTGCTCTATTATTCTTTGCTTCAGCGCATTCAACCTTACTTTGCTCATCTTTAAACTGATGAATGCATGGCTACAGGTCTTTGTCACTCAGTGGCGTGACTAAAAATTAATCTCGAACGCCAGCGCCATTCCACCGGCGGTCGGCGCCAGTGCGAACTGGGACGCAGAACCGGGTTCAACCAACAACAGATTAACGCCTAAAGCCAGGGCTGCACCGGCAACAACATCGGATGCGTAATGCCGATCCGAGTAGACTGTGCTCCAGCCAACATAACTGGCGGCCAGGTAGGCCGGTATGCCGACATCCCAGCCGTAACGACGCTGCAAAAAAGCGGCGCTTAAAAAGGAAGAGGCGCCACTCAGACTCGGGAAGCTCTGTTCGTCAGAACCATCGGGTCGCTTGCGCTCTGCGAAACCCTGTAGAAGATAGGCGGAGGTCATGGTCAAGCCGTAGGCCAGCAAAAGCTGGGATCGACCTTCCGGATCATCAAGGGTAAAGGTTGCGATAGCCGCTGTCAGAGGCAACGTATAGGACAATACCTCGCCAGCCTGGATCCAGCGATCGTCGGCTTGTGCTGGCAGACAAACAACCATCACTGTTGCCGCACACCAGGCAGACAATAACCGTTTCACGATCAATCTGTTTTTGCCGTAACAACGAGTCATTCAGTGCGTCCTTTCATTAAGCGCTCCCGGTTCTCTTCTTTCTTGCGATCACTCTTACGCAACAGGATGTACAGTGCGCCGACTCCGCCATGATGCTTTTGCGCCGAATGAAAAGCCAATACCTCGGGCAATTGCCTGAGCCAGGTATTCACACAACTTTTCAAAAAGGCTTTGGGTTCACCACGCTCCCCCTTGCCGTGCAGGATCATCGCTGAACGAACATCATAGCGAAGGCAGTCCGCAATAAAGCCATATACCTCGGCACGTGCTTCGGCCATGGACTTACGATGCAGATCCAGGCGGGCATCAATCGGATATTGACCGCGCTTTAACTTCCGATAGACACCATGGGACACACCATCGGATCGAAACTCCAGAATGTCCAGCGGGTGCACCAGATCGATGATCTCCTCGGTCAGATGATTGGGATCACTCTGCTTTACCATGACGGCCATCTGCCGGCGATGCAATAAACTGGGTTCGGGAATCTCTGTTTTTACCGTCTCAACGCGCGGTTTGGTCTTGATGCGGCGAACACCCCTCATTTCTTGACGGAAAATTTTGATCTCGTCGTCGTCTTCCATAAGACACCTATCGATTTTCACCGTATTCTACCAGTAAGTAACGGCGCTCGGCACCGCAGGCCGTTCGAAGCTCGTTGTAAAAGAGCGGTAAAATGGATCGTCAGCGCCACACCGATAGAGGACACTAGGCTTCATGAACGAATCACATATTTTACTCATAGATGACGACCGCGATCTGGCCGAGCTGCTGGGCGAGTACCTTGATGCTGAAGGGTACAGGCTCAGCGCTGCCCACAGCGGTGAAGACGGCATCGTGCAATTGCGAGAGCACACATACGACCTGGTGCTACTCGACGTTATGATGCCGGGCATCGACGGCTTCGAGACATTGCGTCAGATCCGCAGCTACTCGTCAGTTCCGGTGCTGATGCTGACCGCAAAAGGCGAAGAGATGGATCGGGTACTCGGCCTGGAACTCGGCGCCGACGATTACCTGGCCAAACCCTACAGCCATCGGGAATTACTGGCACGAATCAAGGCTTTGTTACGTCGCATCGAACTCGATAAGGTACAGAAGGAAAGCGACAGTGGTACCTTGGTGTGCAACGGTGTGACACTGAACTTTGATACCTATGAAGTTGAGTGCGACGGCGAGCATGTACCGATGACCACCAGTGAATTCAAGGTACTGCGGGTACTGATGGCCCGTGTCGGCAAGGCCGTGCCCAAGGAAGACCTGTACCGTGAGGTGCTCGGTCGTGAGATCATGGCTTACGACCGCTCCATCGACATGCACGTATCCAATGTCCGTCGCAAGTTGCAAGCGGTCACCGAAACACCAAAAATTCAAACCATTCGGGGTATCGGCTATCTGTTTGTTGACCCCAAGTAAGGGTTTCAACACAACACGCAGTGCCCTCTTTTCCGGATACTAGCAGTAGCCATGACATTTTCAGTAAACTGGCGAAAGATCAATCCACTGGGCTCCGTGTTCGGAAAGATCTGGTTGAGCTTTTGGGTCACACTGTTACTGATTGTCCTGGCAGTAGCCTTCGTGTCACATCAGGTTGCCCAGGTTTACCAAGTAGGCGCGCCCAACGCGTCACATATTGGCCTGCTGAACCGGGTCAAGCTGCCCAATATCGATCGTCTCGCCAGTGACCGCCAGGAAATCATGGAAGAGCTCGACCGTTTTAACAGCGAGTCGCGCTTTCAATGGTATCTGGTTGATGACACTTACCATCTGTTAGGCACCCCCAACCCCCCCCGCCGAATCCTGGTCATGCTGTCAGAAATGATGGAACTGGAAGGCGTCAAAGTCGGTCAGTGGCGCCAGGAAACCTGGATGGGCCCGATCACCATGTCGGTGGGCGGTGACATGTATCGCCTGTTCCTGCGCGGCGTGCCCGCCCTGCCACCGCCCAATCTCCCGCTCTGGCTCGATAGCCAATGGTTGCGTGCCATTTTTGCCTTGGCAGTGTCCGGTGTTATGGCGATGGTGCTGGCCTGGTCCATCACCCGCCCAATCGCACGGTTGCGGCGCGTCTCGCGACAACTGGCTGGCGGCAGTCTCGATGCCCGTGTAGGCGGTGCGGTGAACAAGCGGGCCGATGAGCTCGGTGATCTGGGTCGGGATTTTGACGAAATGGCTGAGCGACTGCAGCAACTGGTGTCAGCGCAGCAACGATTGCTGAGCAACGTTAGCCACGAATTACGGTCACCCCTGACCCGCTTACAAGTAGCACTGGGCATTGTTCGCCAGAAAGCGCCATCCGATCTTGAAACCGCGCTCAGTCGAATTGAGCGTGAAAGTGACCGGCTGGAGAGTCTGATCGCCCAGGTATTGAAGCTGTCGCGTTTTGAAAATGAGATGCAGCATCTTCAACCTACCCAACTGCAGCTCGACGATCTGATCCGTCAGGTGTCGGAAGACGCACGTTTTGAATCCAAGGCGCGTAACATACTGATAACCGATCAGATCGAGAACACGGTCAATACCTGGGGTGACCCCCAATTACTCCATTCAGCCATCGACAACGTAGTTCGCAATGCGTTGCGCTTCTCGCCAGAGAACGGTGAACTGAGCATTCGCCTGAGCACCGATAAGATCGAGGCGCTGATCGAGATTTGCGATCAGGGGCCGGGCGTGCCCGAAGACAAGCTGGAGCGATTGTTCGATCCCTTCTACCGCCTCGATCAGAGCAACTCCGGTGCTGGTCTTGGCCTGAACATCGCGCGCCATGCTGTAACGGCGCATAAGGGTGACATCCGAGCCTTTAACCGGCCAGAAGGTGGCTTATGCGTGCGTATCCGTCTGCCATTGAACCAAAAGGTTCGACTGCGTCAAAGCTAGACAGACCAAGGGAGTGCGACAAGCTCACCCCGAACCGAATTGGCGGCCTGACCACTCAACCCCCTCCCGTTCGCCCTGAGCGTGTCAAAGGGCCCTGGGAGGCATGGCCAGACGCCATCAGCTCATCCTTGAAAACGCGACAACCCCCCATCAATCTTATAAGCTGCTGCCTTTAGTTTTCGTAAGAGGCACTTCATGTCACCCATCGACACCATTTCCGGCGCCGTGATTCGCCTGGCTGAACGGAACGATGTCCGCCACATTCTGCGTTTTATCAACGAGCTGGCCGAGTATGAAAAACTATCGCACGAGGTTGTTGCCACCGAAGTCAAACTGACTGAAACTCTGTTTTCCGGGACTCCGGCAGCAGAGGTGCTGATTGCCGAGCGTGAGGGCAACCCAGTCGGGATGGCCTTGTTTTTCTCCAACTACAGCACCTTTCTGGCTCAGCCCGGCATTCACCTCGAAGACCTTTACGTGCAACCCGACCAGCGCGGTTCCGGCGTCGGTAAAGCGCTGATCACCTGTCTGGCTCAACTGGCCGTCGAGCGTAACTGCGGTCGCCTGGAATGGATGGTGCTGGACTGGAATGAACCTGCCCGTCAGTTCTACCGGTCACTGGGCGCCAGCGCCATGGATGGATGGCTGACCAAACGCGTAAGCGGTGAGTCCCTGCGGGCCATGGCCCGCAGGCTGGAGCGAGCCTGATGACTCCGGCGGTACAGTTGCTCAAGCGCAACAACGTTCCGTTTGAGCTACACACCTTTAGCGTTGACGACAGCAATGAAGGCTACGGCCTAGCCGCCGCAAGGGCATTGGGTGTGCCGCCGGAGCAAGTGTTCAAGACCTTGCTGGTCAGCTTCAATGGCGATCCAACGTTGCTCGGTGTCTGCATACTGCCGGTAACGCATAACCTCAGCCTGAAGCGTGCCGCCAAAGCACACGGCCTGAAATCTGCACTAATGGCCGACCCGACTATCGCAGAAAAAACAACGGGCTATGTGGTTGGCGGTATTAGCCCGCTGGGGCAGAAGAAATCGCTGCCAACTGTGATTGATCAAAGTGCGGAAGGTCTGCACACTTTTTATGTCAGTGCAGGCAAACGCGGCCTCGACCTGGCACTGGCACCGGCTGATCTACAACAGCTGACCCGGGCCCGGCTTGCACCTTTATGCGTTAACGAAGAACCCTGAACCTGAGCTGACGTCATTGATTGCCAACCCGACTGTTGCCCCAGCAACAGGCTGCGGTGCCCATAAAGGGCCTTTGGTGAATCAGAATCATCAACCGCTACCGGGAACTTGTGGCTGACTGACGAACTGCTATGTTTGACACCAGCACTCGCCTGTATCGCGAGCTCATAATCAGGAGCGTAGAACAATAATGAAACGTTTAATGACTGCAGCCACTGCCGTATTACTGGCACTGGCAATAACCCCCGTTCAAGCCGAGTCTATGTCTGCAGAAGGTCAGTGGCGCACTATTGACGACGAAACCGGCGAAGCCAAAAGCCTGGTCCGCGTCTGGGCCGAAGGCGGAGAACTGCAAGGCCAGATCGTTGAATTGCTGAACCCCTCAGAACCGAACCCGGTTTGTTCTGACTGCAAAGGCAACCGCAAGGATCAGCCCATTGAGGGTATGACCTTTCTGTGGGGACTGGAGCAGGACGGTGACGAATGGGAGGGCGGACGCATCCTGGATCCGGCCAATGGTAAGGAATACAGTGCCAAAGCCAAGGTCATCGAAAACGGTAGCAAACTCGAAGTACGAGGATTCATGGGCTTCGCTCTGATCGGTCGTACCCAGGTTTGGGAGCGAGTTGAGTAACGCCTGAATCTGAAGGGTCATCGGCCGTGTCGATGGCCCGACACTGTTCCCTACTGCCAAACCCCGCTATGCTGTGTCTACCTGTTGATCACTGAACTGACTCATGCCCGTTACCGACTCGACTCTATTACTCATTGCTGCACTGATCGCCATGGTACTGGTGCTGCCGGCCGATGGCCACACCTATGAATTTGTACGTGCCCGGCATGAGCGGGCAAGCTCGCTGTGGCTGCTGGTCTTGGGCCGATTGCTGATCACTCTGACACAAGCCGGACTCATGGCCACGGCCGTTACGGTCTGGGCTCAGTCCGGTGGTCCGCTGGGCCCGCTGCTACTGGTGCTGGCCGGTGCCATGATGGCGGCCTGGTTATGGATGTGGTATTGGATCAAAACCTACATTGCCGAGCCCGGTCACCCGACCCGGCCGATTACCTTAGTCAGCGTTATCGTGACCGGAGCGTTGTCGGCGACACTGTGGTTTGAAGCCTTTACCTTTCAGGCTCTGCTTCAAGCCTGGCTGAATACGCCCACTCTGGACACCATTATTTTACTGTCACTGACCTGGGTGGCCGTCGATGCTATCTGGCTTGCTTTACTGGCCAGCCAGACCTGGGGCGCGCAATTGATAGCCTCAGAGAGCGGTCAGCGTAGGCTAAACCGCAGCATGGGGCTTACCCTGCTGGTGCTCTCGCTATGGGCGATGGTTGCCGTACTGTAAAACCAATCCGACCCGGCGTCGTTCCAATCAGGTGAAATAGCGAGCAAAACCCCTCGTTCAATAGAATTCGCCGTCTTCAGCCATGGTGTTGATCACCGACAGCTTTTTCACACCGTCTTTGGTGCCGAGCATAAGAACATCAGCCGGTCGGAGGGCAAACAGACCGTTAGTCACCACACCAGGAATATTGTTGATGGCTGTTTCCATGGCGACCGGGTCCTTGATGTCGAGCTCGTACACATCCAGGATCTGATTGCCGTTGTCAGTCACCATGCCTTCCCGATAGACCGGATTGCCGCCCATTTTCAGCAGCTTACGGGCCACGGCACTGCGGGCCATTGGGATCACTTCAATCGGCAACGGAAAAGCACCGAGCGTCTGCACAGCCTTGGACTCATCGGCAATGCAGACAAAAGTTTTAGCAATGGATGCAACAATTTTCTCCTGAGTTAGCGCCGCACCACCCCCTTTAATGAGATGCAACTTGCGGTTGGCTTCATCGCAACCGTCGACATAGACCGCCAACTTATCGACTTCATTCATATCAAATACGGCAATGCCATGGTCGCGCAGGCGTTGAGCACTGGCGTCACTGGAAGCAACGGTGCCGCGAAACCGGTCCTTCACGTTAGCCAGAGCATCGATAAAATAATTGGCCGTAGAGCCGGTGCCTATGCCGATAATGGCTTCCGGCTTCAAATCCGGCTTAATGAAATTGAGCGCCGCCTGAGCGACTGCCTGCTTCAGTTCATCCTGGGTCATGGTTGCTATCCTGTCAGTGAGTGTCGATTACCCCATTATAGCTGCTGTGGCGCTCAGTAACACACACCGGTACTGGTGGCGTGCCATCGCAAAACAGTATCCCGCTATTTGCTGCACGCCTGCATTTCCGCATCCGCCCAAAACCCTTACACTACGTAGCTGCACTGTGCCTTCAGTAACCAGTGCTAACGACGACTGACATTCACCTTTTCACCAGGAACCTTCCATGCTGGAACAGACCGTAAAAAAGATTCTCAATGCCCGGGTCTATGAGGCAGCCATTGAAACGCCTCTCGAAAAAGCTGCTTTTCTCAGTCGTCGGATGAAAAACACCATTTTGATTAAACGCGAAGACCTGCAATCAGTATTCTCATTCAAACTGCGCGGCGCCTATAACAAAATGACCACGCTGACCCAGGCACAACTGGACAAGGGCGTCATCTGCGCATCAGCCGGCAACCACGCCCAGGGCCTGGCCGAAGCCGCCCGGCTGATGGGCGTAAAAGCGACGATTGTCATGCCCAAGACCACACCGGAAATCAAGGTTGCGAATGTCCGTGCCCGTGGCGGCAAAGTGGTGCTGCATGGTGATACCTTTGATGAAGCGCTGGAACATGCCCGCAAGCTGGAAGCCGAGCGCAGCCTGACCTTCATCCACCCCTATGATGACCCGGATATTATTGCCGGCCAGGGCACCGTTGCCCGCGAGATCCTGCACCAGCACCGGGGTGACAACATTCATGCCGTATTTATCCCGGTTGGCGGTGGTGGCCTGATTGCCGGTATGGCGGCATATTTCAAGTATCTGCAACCAAACATCCGGGTGATTGGTGTCGAATTTGAAGAGAGTGCTTGTCTTGCGGCGGCTCTGAAAGCAAAACGACGTGTCGTGCTGAGTCAGGTAGGGATCTTTGCCGACGGTATTGCGGTGGCCCAGATCGGCAAGGAAACCTGGAAAATCTGCAAAGACTGTGTCGACGAAGTCATCACAGTGACCTCCGATGAAATCTGCGCGGCAGTTAAGGACATCTTCGACGATACCCGATCAATTACCGAACCAGCCGGAGCCGTCAGCGTAGCAGGCATGAAAAAGTTCGTTGCACGCGAAGGCTGCACCGACAAAACCCTGGTGACGGTATCGTCGGGCGCCAACACCAATTTCGACCGATTGCGTTACATAGCCGAACGCGCTGAAGTGGGTGAACAACGAGAAGCCATTTTATCGGTCACCATCCCGGAAAAGCCCGGCGCCTTCAAGAAATTCGTATCCATCATTGGCAAACGTTCGATTACCGAATTCAACTACCGGTACGATGACTCCGACAAGGCACACATCTTTGTAGGGGTTAAAATCACCAGCATGGAAGAGCGCGAGCAGCTGATCAAAGAGCTGCGCGATGCCGACCATCCGGTGTTGGATCTGACCGACAACGAAGTGGCAAAGTCTCATGTGCGCCACATGGTCGGTGGACACGCACCCGGTATTAAAAACGAACATCTGTTTCGTTTCGAATTTCCGGAACGGCCGGGGGCACTGGGAAAGTTCCTCAACACCCTGGGTGGCCACTGGAATATTTCACTGTTCCACTACCGCAACCATGGCGCGGCATACGGTCGGGTACTGACCGGCATCCAGGTACCCCGCGAAGACATGAAAGCCTTTCGCCAGAAGCTGGAGGAGCTGGGGTATCCTTATTGGGAGGAAACCACGAACCCCGTTTATGCGGCGTTTCTGGGGTAACCCAGGCACGGCAGCAATGAGTCACACCTATGAACGCGACCGAACAGGAAAAGGTTGAACTTGAACACCAGGCGGCCCGGGTTTTCATGCGTGCCTGGGAGCGCCAGCACAGTGTGCCATTGAGGCATATCTGGCATAACCGGCCCACCAAACCAGACGTGTCCTGTCAACTTGACGGCCAACGTCTCGACCTCGAGATTGCCCATTTGTATGGCTCCGAGGTTGAAGCGATGGCTATTCTCGGTCGTCACCTCAGCCCTGCGACTCACCAGGCACTGCTGGAATTGATGCAGGACGACGTGCACCAGCGGCTATTGCACGCGCTGAATCGTATTTTAGCGGTCAAGGCGCAAAAGCGTTACAAGACAGAACGCGTCTGGCTGGTGATTCGCAACGCCAACCCTCTGTGGAAAAACGATGACATGCTGGCCCTGCGTCAGCACTTTACAGTTCCGCAACGCCACCCGTTTGAACAAATCTGGATGGTGACTAACTTATCGAACAACAGCGACATCCTCCAGCTCTACCCCGACTAACCCTCAGGGATGTTTAAACCAGTCCACCCGACGCTAAACAACGCAATGAGAAGTTTTGCAAAGTCAGGGCTGATTGCGTGAAGACAATGCGGGCATTCGGGAATTCAACAGTCCTGGGAGCCAGATGACCGTTAGCCCAATCCAACGCCAGGTGATCACTCTGACTGCCCAGCGTTGTTATATTTTCCGATTGGGAGAATCGCAGCGTAACCGCGACTTCCTAGCAGACAGTCTTGCTGGCTGTGGTAGTATGGTTCAATTTATTGAGCAGGTTATGGCGTTTGTTTTACCAGACCTGACGTTCTGATTACCGGCGTTGAGCTAACGGACTGCCTTACCAGAAACTGGTCCATTCACTGTGAAGCTCCGGAACGTCCAAACTTACAGTCAAAGAGAATCCGATGCGTTCACAACCGCTTAAGGGGTCCAATTTAACCACTGTCAGAGGCATCAATGAACGCCTGGTCCTCCACCTGCTGCGCATCCATGGCAAACTGAGCAAGGCAGAAGCCACTCGAATTACCGGGTTATCAGCCAACGCTATTTCCGTTATTTTTCGGGCTCTTGAAAATGAGGGGTTGTTGCTCCGCGGTAATCCGATCCGGGGGCGTATCGGTCAACCATCAGTGCCTATGATGCTCAATCCGGAAGCACGCTACTACGTGGGTTATAAAATCGGTCGGCGCACCTTTGATCTGGTCATTGTCAATTTTGTTGGCGAATTGCTGGCCCAAAAGAACGCAGTACATGACTACCCGACCCCGACCAATACACTTCAATTCCTGGACGATAACCTGACGCCTTTGCTCGACTCAGTAAACCTGTCGAAAGACTCCATTTCAGCGCTTAACATTGCCATGCCGTTCGAGCTCTGGAGTTGGACATCCGACTTTGACGCGCCGGTTCAGGAGATGAATGAGTGGCGCGACTTCGATCTGGCCGCAGCCATCAACAATCGGGTTGCCTGGCCAGTGACACTTCAGAATGATGGTACCGCTGCCTGCCGGGCAGAATTGATCTTCGGTCCGCCACTGGACGTGCAGGATTTCGTCTATCTGTTTGTGGGTACCTTTATCGGGGGTGGCATTGTTCTTAACGGCGGTGTGTTTCCGGGTCGACGCGGCAGCTCCGGTGGCTTCGGGCCAATGCGCATCCCGGATGAACCCGGCGGTGAACGGCTGGTCGATCATGCCTCACTGGTTGTTCTGGAACACATGGTCGCCCAACGCGACAAACAACTGGCCCGGAATATCTACTCACAGGATGTTGACTGGGCTTTACTTGAACCCGAGCTCAGCCAATGGCTCAATCGGGCTGGCCGAAGCCTCGCCCACGCCATTGTATCGGCCCTGGCAGTGATAGATTTCGAAATGGTTGTTATTGATGGCGCCTTTCCGGCGGCCATTCGCAGTCGTCTGGTCAGCTCTGTGGAATCCAATCTGGATACCCTCGACTTACAGGGCGTGGTGCGCCCCGACCTGAAACCCGGCCATTTCGCTTATCTTGCACGGGCCGTCGGAGCGGCAGCCTATCAGATATCCACGGAATACATGATCGATCAGAACACCTTACTGCGGGAGACACCCTCGACCATATTCAAATCCTGAGCACGCTTGCTGACTTCACTTCCCGTTTAAAAAACCGGTCATGATGCACCCACCACTAATTAATAACCGAGCCGCTCGCTCAAAAGTTGCTCCAGCTTTTGCTGATCCGAATCAAAGCCGCGAATACCTTCAGCCAGTTTTTCCGTTGCCATCGCATCAACATTCATGGACCAGCGGAATTCAGGTTCGGTTAAAGGTTTCGGTCTTGAGTTTCGTTCCGGATTCCCGGCCAGCACACGTTCAAGTCGCCCTTGACGCTCATCAAGTTCCTGCAGCAAGGCCGGACTGATCGTCAGTCGGTCGCATCCACTCAACGCCAGAATTTCTCCGACATTCCGAAAACTCGCTCCCATGACAACGGTCGGGTAATTCAGTGCTCTGTAATACTGATAAATATAGCGTACCGACTGCACGCCTGGTTCCTGCTCCGGTTCAAACGTCTTATCAGGTTGTGCCTTGCTATGCCAGTCGAGTATGCGCCCGACAAAGGGAGATATCAGAAACACCCCCGCTTCAGCACAGGCCCGGGCCTGTGCAAAATTGAAGATCAGCGTCAGGTTGCATTGCACCCCTTCCTGCTCAAGCACTCTGGCTGCACAAATACCTTCCCAGGTCGCGGCCAATTTGATCAGGACGCGATCAGGCGAAATACCCAATTCGCCATACAGCGCAATCAGCCGACGGGCTTTTGCCAGACTTGCGTCGACGTCGAATGATAAGCGTGCATTTACTTCTGTCGATACCCGGCCAGGCACCTGCTCAAGAATCAGGTGACCCATAGCCACAATTAAACGGTCTGCCATCTCATCGACAGCGTCTTCGCGGCTCAACTTTTTCTCTTGAACAGTCTCCACAAGGGCGTCGATCAATCGATCGTACTGACCAGACAACGTCGCTTTAAGTATCAGCGATGGGTTGGTAGTAGCGTCCTGCGGTTTAAATCGACTAATGGCGTCAAGGTCGCCAGTATCGGCTACGACCGTACTGTATTGCTTTAATTGATCCAGTAGACAAGTCATCAGATTCCTCACCATCGGTGCTGCACAGTTTGCCCTCAAAGACTTGGGAACAGGACTGTGTCGCCGTATTCTTAGTTAACCAGCATCATGAAAGCGGCTGACATCTGGTTCACTCACCTTCACCGAGAATCAATCCAGCCGAACCGCTGTGCTCCAGCACCAGTCGCGCATTGTTCAGATCGTTATCAAACACTTTTCGCTTCGCTTGCTCAGCATTAAAACCAAACCCCAGCCAGCGATCCATCAAGCGTTTTTCCAGTATCTCCAAACGGGGATTCAGGAAGACCGTTGCATCAAACAGGTCCGCCAGGCCATCCCAGATCGGTGCATCAAGCAACAAATAATTGCCTTCAAACACAACGATAGAAGTGTTTGCCTTCAGCAGACCGGCATCAACCAGCGAACGATCAAGCGCCCTGTCAAACAAGGGGTAGTGAATATCACCCACATCAGTCCGGGCTATAACGACGAGCTCATACAACCCACCGACATCGAAGGTTTCCGGTGCACCTTTCCTTTGCAGCAGATTCCGTTGTATCAGAAGCTCGTTATCCAGGTGAAAGCCATCCATAGGCAACAGAGCCGCATGGGAGCTGTCCTGAGCACGCTGGTTAAGCTGCTCTACTACGGCCTCCGCCAAGGTGGATTTACCCGAACCCGGTGGACCGGAAATACTGATCAGGGTACGCCGATCCGAGCGCCTGGCGCGATCAATGTAGTCAATGACCGCCTTAGATTGAGTAGCAATGCTTGCCATAATCAGGCCTCAACCTTATCCATTTCGGGCTCTTTGGCACCGGTCATGAAGGACACTGCATCACTCATGTTGTAATCAGCAGGGTCCAGCACACAGAGTCGCTTGCCGAGTCGATGCACATGGATACGATCGGCGACTTCGAACACATGCGGCATATTGTGGCTGATCAGTACGATAGGAATACCCCGAGCCTTCACTTCACAGATCAGTTCCAGCACCCGACGGCTTTCCTTTACGCCCAGTGCGGCCGTAGGCTCATCCAGAATAATCACTCTGGAGCCGAATGCCGCAGCCCTGGCGACTGCAACCCCCTGGCGCTGACCACCGGACAGTGTTTCAACCGGTTGCCGGATGTTTTGAATGGTCATCAGACCTAGCTCATTGAGCTTTTCACGCGCAAAGTTTTCCATAGCTGGCCGGTCTAGCTGACGCAATACCTTGCCCATGAATCCGGGTTTTCTCAGTTCACGACCCATGAAAATATTGTCAGAAATAGACAGTGCCGGTGACATGGCCAACTGCTGGTACACCGTTTCGATACCGCGTTTTCGGGCATCCAGGGGTGATGTAAAATGCACCTGCTGCCCATCAAGATAAACTTGCCCACTGTCTGGAACAAGAGCACCGGATATGGCTTTAATCAGGGTCGACTTGCCCGCCCCGTTATCACCAATGACGGCCAGAATTTCGCCGGGGTACAGCTCAAAATCGCAATCATCGAGGGCAGTTACACGACCAAATCGTTTCACCAGGTTTTTCGCCTGAAGAATGGGTGCTGTCGAAGCGCCCTTTGCTTGCGTTGATGCAGTCGTCATACGGTTGCCCTCCTGATCCATTGGTCCATAGCGACCGCACCGATAATCAGCACACCAATCAACAGGTAGGTCCATTGCGCATCGGCGCCCAATAATCGAAGCCCGAGCGTAAATACACCGACAATCAAGGCACCATAGAGTGTTCCAAGAATGGAGCCTCGACCACCAAACAACGAAATACCACCAATCACAACGGCGGTAATTGACTCGATGTTCGACAGTTGACCGGCGGTGGGAGACACCGACCCCAGTCGACCGATTAAGGCCCAACCGGCGAATGCACAAATCAACCCGGACAGCATGTAAACGGACAAAATGACCCGACCGGTTTTAATGCCGGATAATTCGGCAGCCTCTTTATCGTCGCCGACGGCGTAAACATGTCGCCCCCAGGCGGTGTGCCGCAGTGCGTAAGCAAGCACAAAGGCCAGCACAACCATAAACACAACCCCGTAGGTAAATACCGCCCCACCGAGAGTGATTTTTGTTCCAAAGAACTGAAGCAGAGGTGCGTGTGTTTCAATATCCTGGGCACGGATGGTTTCATTTTTGGAATACAAAAAATTCGTAGCCAAAACGATCTGCCACATACCGAGCGTGACGATAAACGGGGGTAGTTTAACCCGCGATACCAGCAACCCGCTGATCATCCCGCTTAACATGCCAACCAACAAACCACAGAAAATACTGATTTCAACAGGAATGCCGTAGCGAAAGGTAAACTGCCCCATTACAACGGAAGACAGCACCATGGTTGCACCAACAGAGAGATCAATTCCCGCTGTCAGAATGATCAGGCTCTGTGCAGCTGCGATGATGCCAACAATTTGCACTTGTTGCAGGATCAGCGTTAATGCAAAAGGTGAGAAAAACCGGGTTCCCAGCAACAGACCAAACACGGCAATCGACAAAACGAGCACAACCAGCGGAATCAGGGAGGGGTTCAGGTGCAATATGTGTTGAAGTTTTTTGATGAATCCAGTCTGGTTGTCTTCAAAAGCGGCAACCGTTTCCGAGGCGTTGGCTACTGAGGACTCCTGAGTCGGGCTGTTGGAATTAGAATGGGCCATTGGGACCTCTCATGGAAATCTGCGTATCGAGTTCAAATGGGCCGACAGGGTTATTTGAACCAAAGGACCGGCCCTGACACAAGCAGAGAGCTTCCTTGCTCTACTGCCCCTGGAATGCTAATGGCGCGTGATTAGCCCCAGCAACGATCCATACCTTCAGCAACAGAAATTGACTCGACGCCAGCCACAGGATTATCGGTTACCAAAGAGACACCGGTATCGAAGAAGTCTTTACCCTCAGTAGGCTCAGGCTTGGTGCCGTTTTGTGTCCACTCAAGAATCGCTTCCATACCCAGAGAGGCCATTTGCAATGGGTACTGCTGTGCTGTCGCACCAATTACGCCATCCCGAATGTCCGCTACACCGGCACAACTGCCATCTACCGAAACAATAAGCACGTCGTCTTCGCGGTTCATGGAGGCCAACGCCTGGTAAGCACCGGCAGCGGCTGGTTCGTTAATGGTGTACACGACGTTGATGCTGCGATCTTCAACCAGCAGGTTTTCCATCGCACGGCGGCCGCCTTCCTCGTTACCGTCGGACACATCATGGCCTACGATGCGCGAATCGGTTTCATCACCCCAACGATTGATGTCACCGGTATCGATGCCAAAACCAGTCAGAAAGCCCTGGTTACGCAATACACCGACAGACGGCTGGCTGACGTTAATATTCAACAAGGCGATTCGAGCGTTTGCTGCCTCGCTTCCCAGTTGTGCCGCCGCCCAGGCACCGATCAGCTCACCGGCAACGAAGTTATCAGTGGCAAAGGTGGCGTCGGCTGCAGAGGCGGGATCCAGTGGCGTATCCAGAGCAATGACCAACAAACCATTGTCACGCGCCTGCTGGACTGCAGAGACAATGGATGAGGTATCTGAGGCGGTCAGTAGAATGCCGTCAGCCCCGTCTGCGATGCAGGTTTCAATCGCCTGTACCTGGGTCTGGTGGTCACCATCGATTCGCCCAGCGAACGATTTCAGCTCCATGCCCAACTCTTCTGCTTTGGCTTCGGCGCCCTCACGCATCTTGACAAAAAACGGGTTAGTGTCCGTTTTGGTGATCAGACAGGCACTGGCAGTCGACGTGTGAGCGGCCGCCTGGGCCTGCCCTGCGATGGCACTGGTGACAAGCAATGCCGCAACAGCAGCTTTGGTGGTAATAGTCATGGTTATCCTCCGGGATACTTATTGTTTTACCCTACTTATTAATTCATCAGGAAGTATTTATTATTTAACGACAATAATAATTCTCGCTATATACCCCTGGTGCATACAAGGCGTTTGTAACATCGACAGTGCCTGCCGCTTCAACCTTGATGTCCAAAGCATACGACGATGACACGCTTTGTCAATAATATCTTTTAAATGAATTAGTAATAAAAAATCGACGGTCTTTTCCCATTAGCCAGAGGCTCCAGGCGGCAATACCACCCATTCGGCGTCATCAAATTCCCCGATCGGCTGAATATCGCAGTAAGGTGCGGCGCTGTGGATAATGGCGGCTATTTCCGGATTATGCTGCCGTTCCATGGCATCGCGAGCAGCTTTGCTGTCCCACTGGGCAATGGCAATCATCACCGAGGGATCGTCCAGTTTACGATGCAGGCGCGTTCCACGCGCACCGGGTGCCTGTTGAATAAGCTGGCTGGCACGCACCCAAGCAGCCGCGTAATCTTCCGCCGTATAGCCGGGTTTGATGTGCACCTCAAACATGTAGAGCATTCGGTCTCCCTATTCGTTTCCACTCTGGTTATGCAATGCAGGTCTATGTGTCGCCCGCTAAGACTAGTTCATCAACGTTAGGTTCAGCCAGTCTATCGCATCGTTTGGTTTGTGCGCACTAAAGCAGCGCCAAAGGTGGCCGGGTACCATCAACTCCGGTTATTCTCATACCCACGTCACATCCAACCAGAGGACACAATTAATGCGTATCTTATTCACCGGCGGCAGTGGCAAGGCTGGTCGGCATGCCATCGCTCATCTGATTGCACAGGGTCACCGGGTTACCAATGCCGATCTGGTTCCGCTTGACCTGCCCGGAGTTGACTCGCTTCAGGTTGATCTGACCGACGCCGGTCAGGTGTTCAATACCCTCCATGCCTACGCTGGATTTGATGAACTGGAGCCCGGCACCGGCGTACCGGCCTACGACGCTGTAGTCCACTTTGCGGCCATTCCCTGCATTCTGCTGCGCCCGGATAACGAAACCTTTCGCATCAACACCCTGAGCACGTATAACGTCCTCGACGCAGCCACCAAACTGGGCATTCGCAAGGTTATTTTTGCATCTTCGGAAACCACTTATGGAATCTGCTTTGCAGATGGCGAGGTCAAGCCTGACTACATTCCCATCGACGAAGAGCACCCAACAGTCCCCCAAGACAGCTACGCGATGTCGAAGGTCGTCAACGAAGCGACGGCTCGCTCGTTTCATGCACGCACCGGCTTCGACATTTACGGATTGCGCATCAACAACGTCATTGAACCGCATGAATACAAGACGAACTTTCCCGCATTTATGGACGACCCGGCCCTGCGCCGTCGCAATATTTTTGCCTACATTGACGCCCGTGATCTGGGCCACATGGTTGACTGCTGCCTGAAGACCGATGGCCTGGGTTATGAAGTGTTCAACGTGGCTAACGACGACCTCTCAGTCGGTATTACCTCTCAGGAAGTGATCGACCGTTTTTATCAGGGGGTACCCCAAAAGCGGGAAATGGGACCGAATGAAACGTTCTTTGCCAACAACAAAGCCAAACGTCTGGTTGGGTTTTCACCACGGCATTCCTGGACAGATGCAGTAAAGCAATAGGCTCGGGCCGGTAGCGAGCAATAACCGGCAACCATCGTTCTGGTGTTCAGTTACAAGACCACCATAGAGAGATAAACGGACACCCGGATATGATCTGAGCCCATTGCTGCGATTAAGAAAATAAATCGAGGGTTCAGACAATTCGTCCCCATCATATAGTTAATACACCAGCAAAGGACGATTTAAATGAGCAAAATCCTGTTCGTAATGACCAACTACAGATTCATGTTGAATGGCGACCCAACTGGCCTTTGGCTTGAAGAATTTGCAGTGCCCTATCTCGCCCTGATAGATGCAGGCCATGAGGTTGAAGTCACCTCCGTCACCGGCGGCGATATTCCAATCGACCCTAACAGTAATCCGACTGAAGAGCAGGCCAACGAGTGGAAGCCCGCCATGGGCCAGCTAAAGGCAACGCCCGCATTCAGCTCCATTGATGCGAAGGACTACGACGCCATTTATCTGCCCGGCGGGCACGGTGCTGTTTTCGACATGCCTTACAACCTGGCCTTGCACGATACACTGTTCGATTTTGACCGCTCCGGCAGAATCATTGCCAGTGTCTGTCATGCGCCTGCCGTTTTCGCGGGAATGTACGACGAGCACGGCACCCCATTCATCAAAGGACGCAAAATCGCTGCCTTCACCGATTCAGAAGAGCGAGCCGCCGGTGGCACTGAAAAAGTGCCTTTTTTGCTAGAATCACGGCTTAAGGCTTTGGGTGCCGAGCACACCGCAGCGCCCGACTGGCAGCCCCATGCTGTGCAGGATGGGCAGCTAATTACTGGGCAAAACCCTCAGTCATCAGCAGAAGTCGCGCATCTGATGCTTACTGCGCTTAAATAAAACACTGACAATGACGGGGGCGGCTAAACGGATTTAACTGCACCCCAGATGAAGCGTCAATAGCCCTTCAGAACCCGGTGTCCCTTTAGGCTTTACGAGCCTAATAGTAAATGCCAAACGCACCGGTCATTCTTTTTCAACCTTTGACTTTCCAAGCGATCCAGGGTCACTCTGTTACTAGCACCTCACGCCGAAAAGCGACCCGCCCTTCAATGTTTTTAGCAGCATCTTTTGGCGTTGCGTAAAACCAGGCCGCATCCGGGTTGGTATCCTCACCCACAGTAATCGACAGGTAGCTCGCGTCTCCCTTCCAGGGGCAATGAGTCAACTTTGTACTGTCGGTAAAATACTCGCCTACGATGGCTTCGCGCGGGAAGTAATGGTTTGATTCGACCACTACAGTATCATCGCTTTGCGCAACGACCGTGCCGTTCCAGATGGCTTTCATGAAGTTTTCCTGTTGTTTTGGTTTGAGACCATTATACGAAGCAATGGCCCTGAATGGACGAACTCAAAACAACTTATAGTGTTGGCTCACAGCCTTCAGGCTTACTTACTGACCTTGCAGGGTCAATATCAAATCACGCCCTGCTGCCTGCGTTCGATGCTCACCCAAATAGACCCCTTGCCAGGTTCCCAGATTCAAACGCCCGTCGGTGACCGGGATCGTCAGGCTACTGCCCAGCAAACTGGCCTTGAAATGCGCTGGCAAATCATCGGGGCCTTCGTAAGTGTGCTCATAAGGGGCATTGCGGTCCGTATCCGGTGCAAGGTGCTGAAAGTAACGTTCAAAATCTCGTCGCACGGCGGGGTCTGCATTTTCATTCAGGGTCAAACTGGCCGATGTGTGTTTGATCAGAATGTGCAGCAACCCTACCGATACTGCAGGTGCTCCCTGCAACGCCTGACTGATTTGGTCAGTAATCAGATGAAAGCCGCGTGGTTTGGCAGCGACCTGAATGTCTTGTTGCCAGAAAATCATGCTGTAATCACTATCCCGTCTATTCAGATTAACAATGGTCGATTCGCTAAAATCGCTGCAAACCGGACTCATTCAAATACTCATTTTGCCACTAATAACATCGACAACTTGGCCACCTACCCAGATATCGTTTGCTGACTGGCGCAGGTAAACGCGTCCCGCTCGCTTCAGCCTGGTGCCCTGGGCGGCACTATAGGGCGACGATACCAAACCAGCCGGTATAAGCCATTGAGCCAGGCTTGCATTCAGGCTTCCGGTTACCGGATCTTCATATCCGCCATCCCCAATAAAGGAGCGGACTTCAACGGTAGCATCACCATCGGCTTCATGAAGACCAACCACACCAAGATTGAGAGGAGCCAATGTCGCCCAATCGGGTTCGAGTGCCAGCACATTCTGGGCCGAGTGCAGCATGATTGCACACCAACCCGGGCCGTTATCTACCCATTGGTGATGGGCAATGTCAGAAAGCGGCAGGTCAAGTGCTCTGCAGATTATGCCAAGGACCTCCTCTTCAAGCGGCCCTGTGCGTATCAGCGGAGGGGCCGCAAACTCAAGTAGCGCCGCATCTTTACGGATCCGCACCAGCCCAACGCCACACTCCTGAATAACATTATTGGAATCTTTGGGTACTCCACCAGCGACAAGCCAGGCATGGCAGGAACCTAATGTCGGGTGTCCGGCAAACGGCAATTCAACCTGGGGCGAGAAAATACGGACAGAGTAGTCGGCATCCGGATGGGTCGGTTTCGATAGAAACACCGTCTCAGAAAGGTTGGTCCAACGCGCGATGGCAAACATCTGTTCACTGCTCAGGGCATCGGCTTCATGAACGACCGCGAGCGGGTTGCCCAAAAACGGGTCGGCCGAGAAGACATTAACTTGTGAAAATCGAAAATGGGCCATAAAAGATCATTCCTCTGTGACTTGACCGATAATGGTCTACTGTTGGACTTGCGTATCTCTGTTACTGAGGTTAACTAGCGATGGTTGCTCGGCATCCAGTTTGGATGGCACGCCTGCACTCACCCCTTAAAATCCTGCCGAAACGTTTTAGCCATGACCAGGTATCCGAATGACGCAGACCAGGTGATCATCATGAAGCCAACCAGCGCCTCAGTACCGGCAAGAAATCGGACGTCACCCGTAGCCGCCAAATCACCCCAACCGGCCGTTGTATAGTTTCCAGCAGAAAAGTAGACGCTATCCAATAATGTAATGTCAGCGTAGCCAATGATAGCCCCATACCCACCCTGACTTAGCAACATGAAAAACGCCACGCCAAACAACCATATCTCGATCACGTGCGCAAAAAGCAGCGCAAACATGACCATCAAAATGATCGGTCTGTCCCGAACAACGCCATGCAAACTACTGCGTCGCCTGATAACCCAGCGGTTTAACAACTGAAACACTTCATAGTGGAACACGACGACAATCCCCACGACAAGGGTGGTTACCAGTGTGACTGTAACCTCAGACGTGACTAACACTGATTCAAACTCCTTAAAAAACTCAAGTATAAAGCACGTTAATGGTGAACATCACGTTTGCTTTGCTTGAGTGCCACTCAACCAAACCGGGTCGACGTGGGGGCCCGATCTGATAGTTTTACCAGGGCACATTTGCAGACCAATCCGGGATAGCCGTTACTAGGGATGCTCTGAACAATTCACGCGAGGCTCTGCAGGAGCCAAAACGTTCCGGCCGACTAGGCGGCACCCCAACGCACTGCGCAGGGTAATGGCCATAGCCCTTGTCTAGCAGGCTGTTGAAATTCTCAGAATTTCGGCGGCCTGCTACCGGCATATGGATATACCGGAAAAATCAATGGCACTGAGATCACTCGGTATCAGATGCCATCGCAATAGGTATTAACACCTCATTTCGTCTCAAAAACCATGGCATGAACGGGGCGTTATAACGAGCCCATATTGGCTCACCCACCACGGTGAACCCTTTGCCCTTTATCCATGTCTCCAACTTGTCCTTATTGCTCTTATAACTCCCTTCACTCCAGAAGCCTGAATATCGGACCGATGCAACAGGTCGGGCGGGCACCTGCCGCATGGTAACACTCGAGTCAGAAGGTTCTGGCACGGTGTCCATAGTATAAAAGGCAGGCATCATAAAGCTGACCGCCCAACGGTCGGCAACTCGCTGCTGACCCACGGGGGAAGTCATGCTGATCCTTTCACTGTCAGCTTCCTGGACAACCGGTGCAGTCATTGACACTTTCTGACTGGCCGTATTGTTACCGGAGATGTATTTGAACAAACGATTGAATGCAGCGCTGCCAGCATCCTCAAATTTCCCGTCCACGAAGGTTTCGGCCAGGATGTGAGGCTCATACTGACGCACCTCAAAGCTGTCTTCCTTTAGCACCACTGTGTATTCAGCTTCTTCAACAGCCATAACGTTTCCAGCCCAAAAACTCGTAACAAGAACGATCCAGACAAAGTGTTTCATGTAAGTCTTGCTCACCTCAATCCGAAAACTGTTGAATCAAAACCATCTACTGATCTATTTCTCACTTGACCGGATGGCTTCAAATAATTATCAGTTCAGACAGTGAATAAACCAGATAAACAGGAGACTCGCCATCCCTCACAGGCAACAAAACACAACAGGATGTGAATCCTTATGCTTTCAACATGGCACCCAGTGATAGAGTAAGCAAGTTTTTATCTAATTGCTCTGGTGTATGCGCTGATATCCAGCCAGTAGCTCGATATCTGTGCATTCGAGCGTCCGGGGTGCCCGCTTTCAAATCACCAGCAGCGCCGGATGAGAACGCTCTGACGGCCCGTACATACGCAAACAGGAGGGTGTTGAGCGAGGTGTGAGGCCTCAACAGGGCCAATTACCGCTTGAACGACAGAAGCAGAACGCCTGCAGCAACCAGACTGATACCCAGCCACTCCCTGAAGGATGGGCGTTCGCCCAGGAATGCAAAGGCAAACATGGCCACAAGCACAAGGCTAAATTTGTCGACAGGTGCCACTTGCGATGCATTGCCAATTTGCAGCGCACGAAAGTAACACACCCACGATGCTCCAGTGGCGAGTGCTGACAGTCCAAGGAAAAGAAGAGTCTTGCTTGACAGTGATCTTGGGTCACTCCACTTCCCGGCAAACCAAACAAAGACGGCAAGAACACCGACTATGAAGACCGTTCTGATTAGCGTGGCGTAGTTTGAATCAACGCCCTGGATTCCAATTTTGGCGAAAATTGCAGTCAAAGCAGCGAAGCAGGCTGACAATGCGGCCCGGAAGAACCATCCGTGCGAAGAGATCAGCATTTTCTTTGCCTCAATTGCCTAGGGAAGCTTTTGTTCCGGCAGTTCCTGCTGAAAACCTGCCAAAACTCAATGGTATAACCGAGTCATACCCAGTGGCACAGCCAACTACGGACCTATTGGGCGCTGCAGGTTGGACACCCACATCAGTCCCAAAAGGCAACAATGGATATCCATAGATTTTGTTGATCCGGACGTCGCACATTACCGGAACCGAACTGGCCGCATACATGTGCTTGCGGTGATACCATTTATTTCGCTTCATCTACCATCTGGATGGCCTCTTCTTCAACCTCTTTGCCAACCTGAACCAATGCTTCATCCTGAGAAAGTGCCGAAAGCATTTGCATTGGCTTAATAAGGCCAATCTTCGTTTTACCTTTCTCAGTAAACACTGAGATGCGACACGGAAGCGCCATATTCAAGCGCATATCGATTGACATCACTTTTGCGGCTTGCCCCGGGTTACAGACCTCAAAGACCTTACACTGTTCCTCGAATCCAATTCCTTTACTTCGAAGTGTGGCTCCCAGGTCGTGGATATGCAGCACACCAAAATCATGGCGCTTTACCGCTGAGTCAAGATCAGCCGATGCTTGCTCAAATGACTTGTCGGTATCAACTATATAATACATGAATCACCTCTTACTTAATTTATAGGAAGCCAGGACACCCACGTCAAATACAAAAAATCACTTGAGGGAGCCCTGTTTAGCTGCTCTCTTGTATCCAAAATACGCGCTAAAGCACACAATTCGGCAGTGGTAACGCCCGTCATAATTGAAAATTTAACATTACGTGACTTTGAGACTCATGAATTCCAAAAGCTAAAACAAGGTCTCACTACAATTTTATGAATTTCGGAACGAACATCAATGCAATGCCAACTAACACCACAGCGACTGAATTGGTGAAGACATATGGGTAGAACATTAACGTGATGCCAACATAGCGAAAAATTGATTTTTTTTGCTTCTTCCCATAAATAAAATATCCAAGTCCTATCGAGCTAAAAATCAACCCCAAAAAAAGAGTTGCTGTATCAATTGAAGCCATGTCGATCTCACATTTCTTTTAGGTCAAAGTATCACCTATATATTGGCATATAATGGGCAATACTTCCGATAAACATACTACCTCAGGAACGAGTGCCAGTGACGTCGGCGCCCCCTTACTAGTCTCGTTTAAGTACCACGTGGGCATCATCACCGATTATAGTACTTTACAGCAAAAATCTCACAGCACCGCCTTTAAGGACTGTAAAGCTCTGAACCCGCTCAATTGTCGTTCTTTCCATTTTTTTAACACACTGCACCAAGGTAGTGACAACCTGAACTCCAAATTCCTGCTCTGTGACAGTATCTTCGTTTAAGCCGTCAGCAATCATTAAGAGCGCGAATTCGCTGCCTCGAAACCTCTGAAAGAGAGAAAAGTAAGTGTTACTGAGTCAATGTGACAGAGCCAGAGCGCCCATTATAGCTGTAAAAGTAAACCTTGGGTGTACTTATAGCGTCGACAAGAAAACGCAGAGACCTAAATTGTGTTAGCATGCCTGTACTGGCATACGAGTTACCAAGTATTTTTTACTGCTTGACCAGTTCGAGCGCTTCCTTCCAGCGTTTTCTCGAGATCTCGTGTTTCATCGGTGGCCCGCCCACCCCCCGGCCTTCTGTTTCACCAACAGATGCAGTCTTCATCACATTGCACCATCGGTACTTTGAACCCTGGTGCACATCACTGCAGAGCTTGATAGCTCGATTGTTACAGGAACGAGTTACGCTCTTTTCAAGTTTAATCGTCGTCGTGGAAAATCTGGTCTGACGCATGCACGGTGCCGCGCCTGAAAATAGGGGTCACTATGACTTCCGGTATTGTTATTTCAGGTGACGACCCGAGTGGCCCGGCTCAATTACGTGCTTTTGAAGTAACCCGCGACGCCGTTGTTGCAATCCATTTTTTTAGCCCAGCCATGAGCTTGGCTAAAGGAGTGAAACAGGACTTTGCCTGTAATCAAAGAAAGAAAGTAATGACAAACTACCGATAACAATACTGTTCGGAGATATATGAAATTATTAAAACATCTTGCTACTGCTGCGGCAGTTAGCTCACTGGTACTTGGCGCCAATGTAGCCCAGGCAGACTCGAAAGAGCCTATTGTAATTCCTACCCATAACTGGACCAGCCAAATTACTATGGCATACGTTATTGGCGGGATTTTTGAAAGCATTGGAGACAATGTTTCTTATGTACCTGCTGATAGCCAGGCGGTTTACGAATCGATCCGTAACGGTGACGTCACCATTGGTCACGAAGTATGGCAGTCTACTTTTGGTAAGTCTTTCAACAATGCTTTAGACGCTGGCGGCATTATTGATGTGGGCACACACGCCTCTGCTACTCAGGAAGAGTGGTGGTATCCCGCGTATGTGGGCGATTTGTGCCCTGGCCTACCTTCATGGGAAGCTCTGAACGAGTGTTCTGATCTGTTTGCGACAGCGGGCAGTGGCGGCCAAGGTCGCTATCTGGACGGCCCGATGGATTGGCATGGCCAGGAAACCCTGGACCGTATCGAAGCACTCGACATGGACTTTACGGCTAAGTTTGCCGGATCTTCCGGTGCGCTTTGGGCCGAACTTGAGTCCGCAGCTAAAGACAACCGTGCAGTTGTAGTATTCAACTGGTCGCCTAACTTTACAGATGCCGGTGACGGTGGCAGCTTCGTTGAATTCCCCGCCTATAGTGATGGCTGTAAGAAATCAGATGGTGGTGATGGCATGTGTGGCTCTCCCCCAGCAGGCTGGTTGAAGAAAGCTGCTTACTATCAAATGCCTGCAAAATGGCCAACAGCTTATAAAATCTACAACAATATCTCCTTTACCAAAGGCGATATCGGCAACATGGCTTCATTGGTTGACGTCGATGGCATGAGCCACGAAGCAGCAGCAACTAAATGGCTGGCTGACAACGAAGCAACCTGGAAAAGCTGGCTATAAGCCAAACCCTCTTACCTGAACGCACTGCGTTCAGGTAAGTCCTTGTGGTTCGTTATTAACACAAGAACAGAGACCTTGAAGCTGCCTTTAGCCAAGGTCTCTACTTATTCAGTCCATTTCCCACAGTGACAGCAGAGCAGGTCACTCAGTAACACAATATTCTATTGCGCTTGTTAGTCCGACAGATCCAGTGATCCAGTGCCGACAAACACATCGTTTTAGCGCCTCTTTCTATTAGGATTTAATTATGTCAACACAAGCTCAGCCGGTCATTAAGTGCGAGTCTGTCTATAAAATATTTGGCGAGAATGCTGCCAAAATACTGAAACATTCAGGCGGAAAAGTAGAACCGGCATCATTACTTGAAGCAGGATGTGTCATTGGTGTTAGCAATGCCTCTTTTGAGGTGCACAAAGGTGAAATGCTGGTCGTTATGGGTCTCTCAGGCTCTGGAAAATCAACACTGTTGCGCTGTATTTCACGTCTGATCGACACTACTGCAGGCGATATCTTCATTGATGGCGAAGACTTGCTAGCTATGAATGCAAAACAGCTCATCAACATTCGTCGTAACAAGATGGGCATGGTATTCCAAAGTTTTGCACTCCTGCCTCACAAAACAGTCCTGGAAAACATTGCCTTACCATTACAAGCGAAAGGCATGAGCACCAACGACAGCATGAACCGTGCTATGGATATGGTAACCCTGGTAGAGCTAACAGGTTGTGGAAATGACTTCCCGCGCCAGCTCTCTGGCGGTCAACAACAACGCGTTGGCATCGCCCGATCATTGGCTGTGGAACCCGAAATCTGGTTTCTCGATGAGCCATTCTCAGCCCTGGACCCTTTAATTCGCAGGGAAATGCAAGATGAGTTTTTACGTTTACAACGTTTATTAAATAAAACCATCTTATTCGTTACCCACGATTTCGATGAAGCACTACGCCTTGCCGACCGCATCGCTATCATGAAAGACGGCGTCATCGAACAAATTGATACCCCAGCCAATATCGTACTCAACCCAGCCACCGAATACGTCGCCAAATTCACCCGTAGAGTGCCTCGCGAACGCGTACTCTCTTGCCAGAACATCATGGAGAAATATGATGCCACTGAGGAAATGAGTGACATCAGAGTTTCTCAACATGCCATCATAGATACAGTAGCAGAAGCCGTACTAACCGAGGAAAGACCAGTGACTGTCATTGATGCCGAAAACAATATTGTTGGCGCTTTAAATCGCAATACCATAATACATGTCTTGTTTGGTGAAGCTAACAGCATGCCAATGATAACCAGGTCGTGAGCCAAACATAATGCAATATTTTACCGAGCATAAATGGACACAGTTTGTCGTCTTATTGGCAGTGTTCTTTACCCTTGTAATGGCCATCGACCCGGCCACAGGCGGCAACTTATGGCGCATACAAGAGACCAGTTTCTGGTTACTGCCCGATGTTGTCAACGATGGCCTCAAGTTCCTGATCAATGACTTTTGGGTCGTGGACATTTACGATGCCGAGTTAGATATCACGGAAGAATCGACAATGATGAAAAAGTTTACTCGCGACCTTTCTGGCGTGGTTCTCTTTAGCATCAACTTAATCCGCGAACTTCTATTAGGTGGCGTCAAAACGGTTGTTGCCTTTACCAGCTGGGATTATATCAGCGAAAACGAGTGGGCTCGAATCCCTGCCCTGCCATGGCCGGCTGTTGCTGCAGGTGCATCATTAGTAGGCCACTACCTTGGCGGTCGTAAACTGGCTATCCTGGCCGGCGCCAGCACCATTTACATTGCTGTATTTGGTCAGTGGACACCTGCCATGCAAACCTTATCCTTTGTGTTGGTAGCTGTGCCACTGTCAGTATTTCTAGGGTTAGCTTTAGGTGTCATAGCCTTTAAAAACAAAACCTTCGAGTCTATTCTGGCACCCCTGTTGAACGTAGCTCAATCCATGCCACACTTTTCTTACTTAATCCCTGTCGTGGTATTCTTTGGTATTGGTGACCATGCAGGTGCTATTTCAACCGTCATCTTTGCCACCCCCCCAATGATTCGATTAACCATTCTAGGCCTTAAAAAGGTATCCCCAGAAGTGTTGGAAGCTGGCATGATGAGTGGCTGCAATCCCCGCCAACTCATGTTCAGAGTACTGATCCCCACGGCGCGCCATGATATTTTAATCGGTGTTAACCAAGTCATCATGCAATGCTTGGCCATGGCTGTCATTGCGTCTTTTATAGGGGCAAGGGGTTTGGGCTACGACTTACTTGTTGCATTGAACATGCTCAATATTGGCCAAGCCCTCGAACTTGGTGTGTCTATCGTATTAATAGCTGTTGTTTTGGATAAGCTGTCGCTAGCCTGGGCTAATAGGCAAGTCGACTACTTTGCCGACCTACCCTTCCATTTACGTCACAAGCATTTGCTAGTCTTCCTGGGTATGTTGACCTTCACCACTGTTGCAGCCTATGTTGCGTCGATGGTGTATCCAGATAAGGCTAACTACCTGTACTTCATTCATGAATCACAAGGGTTTACTACCGAAAACTTCTGGGATTTCATCGTAGACTGGATCATCACCAATACTTACGATAGCGTACAAAGTTTCAACTTCTTCATGATGACTTCAATCCTAATGCCTATGAAGGCGGCTTACCTGTCGATGCCAGTCGCTGCAACCTTATTCCTGGTTGCAGGAACGGGTTACATTGTTGGAGGCCTCCGCTCGGCCCTTGTTGTAACAGCACTGATTGCCTTCATTGCCTTAACCCCTTGGTGGGACCGGGCCCTAATCACCGCATATATGACCACCTTCGCAGTCATTATTTCCGTTATTATTGGCTGCAGCGTCGGCATCTTGTGCTCTCGTAGCCCTCGAGCAACGAAAGTTATATTGCTGGTTTGTGATACCTTTCAAACATTCCCATCGTTCGTTTACCTAATTCCAGTGATCATGTTGTTTGGTGTAAGTGACTTGTCAGTGCTGATAGCAGTCATTGTATACGCTACAATCCCTGCCACACGCTATACGGTAGAGGGGTTAAGTAAAGTACCCAAAAGCTTGCAAGAAGCAGGCTCCATGTCAGGTGTTAACCGCTTACAACGATTACTAAAAATTGAACTGCCTTTGGCATTCCCGCACATCATGTTGGGCATCAACCAAACCGTTATCTTCTCTTTGTTTATGATTATCATCGGCGCCTTTATTGGCACCGATGACCTGGGACAGCTGATCATGCAATCTTTGTCTGAAGCCAACGGCATGGGTCAGGGCATTGTGCTCGGCTTATGCGTTGCCTTTATCGGCTTGGCAGTAGACCATTTGATTCATACTTGGGCAGAGCAGCGCAAGAAGGTGTTAGGGATCGCTTAACAGACAAGTGATCCTGGTGTTAACAAGCAGCCGATACCTGGCTGCTTGTTAACAGTACGACGACACCCATAATCATTGCTAAAGCTAACGTTGGGTGTCTATTGGATTTCCACAGGAAACTAAGAAGAGCCGAAAAAGACTACTTAGTGGCGCTTCGTCTATTTGATATACGCTAACTAGCTATACCCAAGACTGGACGGCCAACTATACTGTCTACGAACTTAACCGTTGGCCGTCTTTATCATTCAGCAAGAAAGCTTAACGATCGTACCCATTATACCGCTGCGTTATGACTGCCATCACACAATGGCTGGGACTTTGTGCTTTTACAACCACAAAAGTAGACCTCTTTAGTTTCTTTTGCCTCATACTTTACCGGCGTGAAATCGGTGGTTTTATGAGAACCATCACAAAACGGTTGCGATTTACTGTGACCACAGGCGCACCAGAAATATGACTTACCAGCTTCTACTTCAACGCCATACGGTGTATCGGATGCTCTTTTAGGATTGCTCATTTATACCTCTCTTTACCGTTTTTACTAAAATAGCCCTGCATTCACTCACTGGAAAATCAGTCGCACAGCGCCTAGTTTTTAAATGGGTAATGCCCTATCAGGCTGTTGAAATTCTCAGAATTTCAGCGGCCTGCTACTGGTATAAGGATATACCGGCAAAATCAATGACGCCTAAGTCACTAATTTTGCACGAAAAGTAAAATCGAAATTTTTGCTTTTCGTGTTTTCGAAATGGCAGGAAGCCTTTCTCAACAACCTGCTATTACGTATAAATTATAGCGTCAATCACCCTCAACAATAAACAATGTGCAGTCAGCATTTTCAGTTCGCATTGGTTTTACCGGTTCGTATTCTTCTGAATCTACGAATGCTTGTGCACTTTTTACATCAGGGAATTCAATAATTACTATTCGGACCGGTGACCACAATTCAGTTTCCCTGACATCAAGCACTCCCCCTCTTACTCGATATACTCCACCAAATTTTTCTGCAATTGGCTTGGCGAGTCTTTTATATTCTTCGTATGCCTCGGGGTTTTTGATCTTTGTATCTACCACTAAAAATGCGCTCATTCTTGAGTCTCCATAGTATTGGCACCAAAACACCCGCAACAGTGGCCGAGCAACGCCAGATCCGGGCTGGGCTGCCTGCGACCAACTCTCAAGTATCAGCGCTGCGAAGGCGAGGGCCTCTGATGAGCTGAACCCACGCTAATTACAAAAGCTAATAAAGAGTGTCATTATAGCGTCTGATTATCGTGTTCGTATCTAAACTGCGGCTTTTCATCAGAAATATGTCCAGCATATCGTAAACAGCGCTCCTGATTAGCCAGTCAGTCCCATGAACTCCTTCAATTTTAGCCAAGCCAGACAATGTCATTATAGACAAAATAGCTTAGCACAGAGATTGTTACGGATATCAATACTGTGCAGCCCTTCAAAATCTGACCATCCTCTGTGCTAGCTATGGCTCACAATGGAAAGTCCAGTATTGAGCACACGCCAGGTCCGTAAACTAGTCTCCTTCTGTCGATAATTCCCCGGATGAGCTCTGCTTGTGGTGAACCCACCCCCCTACAAGCAATAATACTGGGTGTTTACGCAGTCACCTGCTCAAACGTGGTCCCGTGATCTAGATCGCCCGCTGGAAGCAGAGTGCTATCCGGGCGAGAGTACTATTCGTGCGTGCCCGATTTTTTCCAAAACCTGCAGAAGATGGCCAAATCACCATCTAATGGCCCGTATCTGTGCCATTTTTTCTTAATCATCAAGATATCTATTGTTACTTGATAGCAGAGTTGGGTACCTTATTAAGGCATAAAAAAGAAAAGGTCTGACACAATGCAAAATCGACTCTGATCGATGCGTTAACAGGCCTTCACCGAGAGGGTCTCCATGTCCAATGATCAGTATTACGATAGTAAACCCTGGATAAGTTACTACCACAACGGTTCTCAGACCGAACCGGTTGCGAGTCAACAGCCATCACACACTAATTTGGCAGCCCTTATTCAGTCGGCCGGGCACCGCTACGCGACTCAAACGGCTTTTACCACCTGCATGCCAAACGGTATGAATGGCAAACTCAGCTACGCCCAAGTGGATGAAATGTCGGATGCATTCGCTGTCTATTTACGTGAGTGTGTCCAGTTGGAGGCAGGTACACGTGTCGCTGTGCAGATGCCAAACTGCCTCACCCTGCCTGTGGTTGCCTTTGGCATTCTGAAGGCCGGGTGCATTCTGGTGAACGTAAACCCGCTTTATACACGGCGGGAAATGGAGCATCAGTTTAATGACAGCGATGCACAGGCTTTGGTGATCATCGACATGTTTGTCGACAAGCTGGAAGACATCATCTCCAACACCGGTATTAAGCAGGTAATCATCACCTCTGTCGCTCAATGGTTTCCGCCGGTGGTCAGAGGCGTACTCAAACTGGTACTCGCATACTGGAACCGGGTGATACCCGGGCACAATCTGCAGATCGACACGATTGATCAGGCGCTCAGTAAGGGCCGAGAGGCCAAAGCTGCGCAAAACCTGGAAGTGGATGCCTATTGGCAGCCTCT
>Ga0307967_1000218_pt1 | contig 40983 bp, 31 predicted proteins | sample OrgLakmetagen648_FD_201828 | JGI IMG/M metagenome (GOLD analysis project Ga0307967, IMG submission 201828) | Saline water microbial communities from Organic Lake, Antarctica - #648 | ecosystem: Environmental > Aquatic > Non-marine Saline and Alkaline > Saline | place: Antarctica: Organic Lake... | reverse complement strand
AATTAGAAAAACAAATTCAACTTTTTTCGCAAATTGAATGGGGACCAGATTTCACAAATAAAGAAGCTACATTAATTCAATTTAATGATAAAGCGCAACCAGCATTCAATAAGAATTTTGATTTATTGACGGAGGATTTAAAACAACGTAAAAAATTGGGTTATAAAAACCTCATCTTTTCTAATCAACCAAAACAAATTGAAAGATTACTCGATATTTTCCGCGATATCCAAGCGGAAGTTGAGTTTACTCCGATCAATACAGCGATTCATGAAGGATTTATCAATGACGAATTGAAATTGGTTTGTTATACAGATCATCAAATCTTTGAACGTTACCACAGATTTAGATTAAAAGAAGGATTCCGACAAGCGAAGCAAGCGCTGACTTTAAAAGAATTACATAATTTACAAAAAGGAGATTATGTAACACATATTGATCATGGAGTTGGTCGTTTCAGTGGATTAGAAACCATTGATGTCAATGGAAAACAGCAAGAAACGATTAGATTAGTTTATAAGGATAATGATGTTTTGTATGTTTCTATTCACTCTTTGCACCGTATTTCAAAATTTACGGGGAAAGACGGAACGGCACCTTCAATGAATAAATTAGGTACGCAGACTTGGGCGAAATTAAAGAACAAAACCAAGAAGAAAATAAAGGAAATTGCTTTCGATTTAATTCAATTGTACGCCAAAAGAAAGAGTCAGCCAGGATTTGCTTACACTCCCGATACTTATTTACAAAATGAACTTGAAGCATCTTTTATCTATGAAGACACGCCAGATCAGTTAAAAGCGACTGAAGCGGTGAAACAGGATATGGAAAAAGATACACCAATGGACCGCTTGATTTGTGGTGATGTTGGTTTTGGGAAAACCGAAATCGCAGTTCGTGCGGCATTTAAAGCAGCTACTGACGGAAAACAAGTGGCTATTTTAGTTCCTACAACCATTCTTTCGCTTCAACATTACAGAAGTTTTAAAGAAAGGTTGAAAGATTTCCCAGTTACCGTTGATTACGTGAACCGATTTAAATCTACAAAGCAAACCAATGAAACTTTGAAAGATTTAGCCGATGGAAAAATTGACATTCTAATTGGAACACATAAAATAGCGAGTAAAAATGTCAAGTTTAAAGACCTTGGATTAATCATTATTGATGAAGAACAGAAATTTGGGGTTTCGGTAAAAGACAAATTGAAAACGCTAAAAGCGACTGTTGACACGTTGACATTAACTGCAACTCCAATTCCGAGAACATTGCAATTCTCTTTGATGGGAGCCCGGGATTTAAGTATTATCAATACGCCACCACCAAATCGTCAGCCTGTACTTACGGAAATCGTGGAATTTGACGAAGAAATAATAAGAGATGCTATTTCTTATGAAGTTAGTAGAGGCGGACAAGTTTATTTCGTGCACAACAGATTAGAAAACATTCAAGAAGTTTCTGGAATGATTCAAAGACTTTGTCCAGGCGTTCGTGTGGCAATTGGTCACGGTCAAATGGACGGGAAGAAGCTGGAGAAAGTCATGATGGATTTCATCGAGCATGAATACGATGTCTTATTGGCGACTACGATTATTGAGTCAGGAATTGATATTTCAAATGCAAATACGATTATCATTAATATGGCCAATAATTTCGGATTAAGCGACTTGCACCAATTGCGTGGTCGAGTTGGAAGATCTACCAGAAAAGGATTCTGTTATTTGATTGCGCCACGTTACAACATGTTGACCTCAGAAGCCCAAAAACGATTAAATGCCTTGGTTCAATTCTCGGATTTAGGTGCTGGATTTAGCATTGCGATGAAAGATTTAGACATTCGAGGTGCAGGAAATTTACTGGGTGGAGAGCAATCTGGATTTATTGCTGATATTGGTTTCGATATGTATCAGAAAATACTAAACGAAGCCATTGATGAATTGCGTCAATCTGAATTTAAAGATTTATTCGAAAATAGAAACAGTGATAGTTACCAATCATTTACACAAGAATGTGTCTTAGAAACAGACATGGAAATACGTATTCCAGATGATTATGTAAATAATGTATCGGAGCGACTTTCACTTTATCAAGAGTTGGATAATTTGAATACGGAAGAAGAACTAAAACAATTTGAAAAACAATTGGCAGATCGTTTTGGTCCAATTCCAGCTTTAGTTGAAGACTTATTGCAATCTATTCGTCTACGCAGAAAAGCTCAAGAAATAGGCTTTACCCGTTTAATTATAAAATCTGAAAAGATGATTGGCTATTTCACCGAAAATCCAGCACACATTTATTATCAAAGTCCAATTTTCACGCAGGTGTTGAATTATATTCAAAAGAATCCTCCGGGGGTTAAAATGAATCAAAAGAATGATAAGTTGAGGTTGGTTTTTAGTGATGTGAAAGGAATAAATGATGCGTTGGAGATGATTACCAAAGTGATGCCCAAAACATTGTCTGTACTATGATTTAAATTGATTAAATAAGATTACCATGATTGTTTGACTTGAATATTTGACTTAAATCGAATAGTTTTTTCCTAATCATAGCTCATCAAACTAATCATAGTGAAGACGTTTTACCATGATTGTTTGACTTGAATATTTGACAAAATTTGCATGGTTTTTTTTCCTAATCATAGCTCATCAAAAGAATCATTCTAAATCACTGTATTACTTGATTCCTGGGTTACCATTTTTTTTCTGGTTAAACTTTTTATTAGATAACCTTTTAAAGTCCAAACTTTTTGAACCAAAATTGATTAACAAGCCAACTTCAATATCGTAGGCTTCAAGATAATTAATCGCTTGCGCTAAATGAACATCTTCTAACTGAATCACTGCTTTTATCTCAACTGAAATATCTTCCCCAACTAGGAAATCAACTCTCCGTGTTCCAATATGATGATTTTTATAATAAATGGGCATTTCAAATTCTCGAAGGAATTCTATATTCTCATCAGCTAACTCAATTTGTAATGCCCGCTGATAAATTACTTCTTGAAAACCATTTCCTAAAGCACTGTGAACCTTCATTGCACAACCAATTATTCTTGATGTTCGATCGCTAAATTTATATTGTTGTTTTATCATACCAATATAAATTAGGCAAATAATTGAAGTAGACCATATCTTTACTATGATTTTTTATTAATCGTAGTATATCAAATTAATTATAAAAAATCATAGTAAAGACAGTCATCATTCATAATTAAACCAAATCTTTCTCAATGATTTCTTTCAATGCAGTTTTTGACAGCGCACCTGCTTGCATCATTGGTTGTTTAGCGCCTAAAGGAATGAAAAGCATACTTGGAATACTTCTGATTCCAAAAACGGAAGACAACTCTTGCTCAACTTCAGTATCTACTTTATAAATTTTTACTTTTCCCTTGTATTCTTCAGAGAGTTCCTCTAAAATTGGCGCTACCATTTTACATGGACCACACCAGTCTGCATAAAAGTCAATAATTGCTGGGACCTCATCTTTATATTTCCATTCTTTCGACGCTGTATAATCGAATACATCTGCTTTAAATTGTTCTGCTGTTAAATTTATTGTTGCCATAATCTTTTTCTTTTATGCAAATATCCGGATTTAACTACAGAATATGTGTAACCCAAGTAACGTTGGCAAAATCAAAAGTAATTGTAATTAGGATGTATATTTAAAAACTCATAATTCTCCGAACCAATATTCCAGAACCAAAAATTCATCATTCATAAATAAAATCCGAAGCAAACACCTTGAGTCGTTTACTTACTCATAATTTTGAGTTCTTTTAAGCTGCTTAAATCCTTATTGCTTGATTACCTGAACTGACTTTTCGCCATTCACAACATAATACAATCCTTTTGGCAATTGACTGATGTCTAATAATGTTTTCATAGATGGAGAAATTGAAATATTTACGTTTCCTGTCACCTCAACTCCTATTGTATTAAAAATACGAATTGACTGGATTGCGTATACTCCCAAAAAGGGTTGAAGTATGTGAAACAGGATTTGGATAAGCTTATTAAAATATATTTTATTACAAATTTAGCTTACAGAATCATTTTAGAAGTTAATTATCCATGATTGATTGAACATAAACTCCGCCTCAATTTCTCAATATTTAGAGAACAAGACGTGGTTTTAACGATGATTTGGATATAATATAAGTGTAATAAACTTATGATTTATCGTTTTGATAACTGAATACTCTTTTCACCGTTGGCAACATAATACATTCCTTTTGGCAATTGACTCAGGTCTAATAATGTTTTCATAGATGGAGAAATTGAAATATTTACGTTTCCTGTCACCTCAACACCTACTGTATTAAAAATACGAATGGGTTGGTTTGTATTTACTCCAAATAAAGAAGATGTGTGCGAAACAGGATTTGGATAAGCTTGTAATTCTTCAACTTGATTTTGCTCAACAGACACAATGTTGAATGTTTCAGATTTACCATCGTAATCTGTTTGCTTTAATCTGTAGTATGGAATTCCAGCAAAAGGAGAATCATCAATCCATGAGTAATCTCTTACTTGTGAACTATTTTTAGACCCTGGCAATGTATGAACAGTTTCCCATGATATTCCATCTGCAGAACGTTCGATTGTAAAGTAATCGTTGTTTAATTCACCTGCAGTTGCCCATGAAAGTTTAATATCACGGTTTTGCTTTACTGCGTCGAATGTAATGAGTTCTATTGGGAGGGTTGAGATGGGATTAAGAACAACAGTTTCATTTATACCAGGTCCACTCACCAAAAGCTTAATTTGATCACACCCCATAGAAGCTAAAGTGGCGGTGTTTGGATTATGTAGTGTTTGATTATTGGAAGCCAGACCAGAACCATTAGGGTTGTTATTATAATTTGATTCTAAATTATGGTCTGTCTCGACACTGCCACACATAAACTTAATTCTCAGGTTATAAAAGTTAAAAGTATAATTAGATGATTTCTCTACACCATCTTCAAAAAAGCGGGTAATATAACTGAAATATATACCATAACTTGAATGATTTGGGTTATGATAATTTTTTTGTAAACTATCAGATGTTACTTCTATCATGATATTAATTGGATCAGCATTATGAGTTTCATCAGTTGTACCTGAAAAATGATAATTCTGTCCAACTAGACCAAAACCAACAATAAAAATCAAAAAGAAAGAGATCAGTATTTGTTTCATTAAGTAGTATTTTGAATTTGGCAGAAAATGTATATAAATTATTTCAACTATCAATGTTTAAATGAGACATTTCATCGATAAGCACCCACTTAGTATAGTTTAATTACGTAATTAAGATAATTTCTTTTCTTTTAAAGGGTGTTTTATTGGGAAAAAAAACTATCCTGAAATACAAAAAGCTCCATCTCTTTTTCTCAATTAAGAGAATAAAGGATGAAGCTTTAAATATTTTTTAGGGAAAGAAATGTAAACTATCTACTCAAGCTCTACTGTTTCATTAACCGTAAACTTTTATCGCCATTCATTACAAAATAGACTCCTTTCAGCAATTGACCCATGCCAAATAATGTTTTCTTAGATGGAGAAAGTGAAATATTTATGTTTCCTGTTACCTCAACTCCAACTGTATTAAAAAAAAGAATAGGTTGGTTTATATCTATTCCTATCAAAGAGGATGTGTGTAAAACTGGATTTGGATAAACTTGTAATCCCGCTTATTCGTTTTGCTCCAAAGAAACTTTCCCAAAAACGCTTAACCTGTGTTTTTCATCGATAAACACCAATTTACTGTATCTTAATTACGTAATTAAGAAAAGAATTAAATTTATAAGCTTTATTTTTTGAGTAGGTCTATTTTAAAACTGAAGACCCTGTTTAATTCTCTTAATATTTAGAGAACTAGACAGGTTTTTTTTCTGTAGTTTTTAATATAATATCAGAGATATATTCTTGGGGTTTACTCTTTCAACAACCGTAAACTTTCATCTCCATTCGTTACATAATACATTCCCTTTGGCAAATTACTCATGTCTAATAATGTTTTCTTAGATGGAGAAAGTGAAATATTTATGTTTCCTGTTACCTCAACTCCAACTGTATTAAAAATACGAATAGGTTTGTTTGCATCTATTCCTATTAAAGAAGAAGAATGCGAAACTGGATTTGGATAGGCTTGTAATTCTTCAACATCTTTTTGCACTACAGAAACGATATTGAATGTTTCAGATTTTCCGTCATAATCTGTTTGTTTTAGTCTGTAGTATGAAATTCCAGCATAAGGAGAATTATCAATCCATGAATAATCTGATACTTGTGAACTATTTCCAGCGCCTGGTAATGTTTGAACAGTTTCCCATGAAATTCCATCTGCAGAACGATCGACTGTAAAAAAATCATTGTTTGTTTCGCTTGCTGTTTTCCATGAAAGTTTTATATCACGGTTTTGCTTTACTGCATCGAATGTTATGAGTTCTATTGGGAGAGTTGAGGTACCCAAAGCTCTAACAGTATTATTGTTATACCCTTTTAAATTAATTTGAAAATCTATTATGTTACACATTAAACTTTCAACTGTTGCAGTTGCACAATTCGAGTTACCAACCCAAATATTGCCCGTAGTTGAACTTGAGCCACTTCCTGTAGTGTTTGGAATATTAAAAAAACTTGTTTTACCGTCACATATAAAATTACCTTGTAATGTATAAATATCAGAATCTTTAAATTTTCTCTCTTTTCCGTTCTTATAAAAGTTCACTGAGTAATCAAACAGAACGTTGAAATTGTAGCCATTTGGACAATGACCTGAAGGGGTAGAAGTCTCAATCCCTGTAGTTGATAATTCAATAACCATTGTAATTCCATTATTTGTTGTTACAGCAGTACTAAAGTGATATTGTGCTTGTGCACCAAAACCAACTGTGAAAATCAAAAATAAAGTTATAAATAAGTGTTTCATTGTGCGTACATAATTAAATTTTGTGCAAATATATACTTTTTTTAAGTATGTATGCAGAACATTTGTTACACAACTCTAAAATAAATTGGAAAAACAATAACAAATGTGAGTTTTACAGTGAAGTTTAGTTTGTTTTCGGGGCTTCAAGAAATATTGAAACTTTAAATAAATTAGAAACAATTAAACAAGAAGATCTTAACTTGAAGAGTAGCAGCATTAATTATTAGAGATTAAGGCGAATATTTTGATTTTTATTCACCTGCGGTGATAATTTTTAACACAGAGCTTCACAGAGGTTTTTACAGAGTTTATTCACCTTTGGTGAATTGAGATAAAAGAGAATAGATTTACCAATCACAACTACGAATCGTATCGATCAATCTACAGTTGAAATTGAAACTTTGCAAAAAGAAAGAAGAATTTCGACTTAGCTTGGTAATCCAAAAAGAGAAAATGGAAAAAAGCAACTGGAATGATTCATCAACTTATTAGATAAATAATTCACATCTCATCATTACCCAAGGTAATCACGTTAACAATTAACCATTGACAATTAATAACTCAAGTTTCGGTACTAAATGAATAAGTGTAAGTTCAGATAGGCAGTAGGCAGTAAGCTTTATGCTCGTTTTTGCCTTCGTTTTTAAATTGAATACTTTATTTACTAAACTTTCTATCTAAAAAAATCAATTTGATGTATTAAATGCTAAAACTTGCCAATTGCATATAGCCTAAAGCTTACTCCCTCCTAATTACAAACTCCATAGTCCATAAAATGCGTTGTAAAATTAAACTCCGAAACTTCAATTAATAATTAAAATCTTCTCTTCCCAACACCCAAAAATTCAACAACCTTTTCGATAATTGCAGAATCAACATTTATAACTCATCAATACCCTAGTAAAACACGTTAACAATTAACCATTGATAATTAATAATTAAAACCAATTTCATCATTATTTCAACCTTTCCAAATAAATCTCAAAAAAACTTCACTTTTTTTTTCACAGGAACTTCCCAACAAAAACTGACCTCTATCCGAAATTTACCACTTACAAACGAAAGACATTCGACAACAAGTGGTAATTACCCATATAAAGTTTGCACCTCTCCCCACCTTTGTAGTGTCGATGGCTGAGAGACAGCTTGAGTACAATGTTCAAACAATTATTAATTAAAATTCACAGATATGAACACATTAAGAAACACAGTTAGTTTAATCGGGAATCTAGGAGCGGATCCTGCAATCACACAATTTGGAGACAAAAACTCAGTAGCACGTTTTAGTATAGCAACGAATGATTCGTACAAAGACAAAAAAGGTGAATGGGTACAAAACACGACATGGCACAATGTTGTTGCCTGGGGAAAAGCGGCAGAGCTTTGTGAACAACTACTTAAGAAAGGCTCCGAGGTCGTTTTGGAAGGAAAGTTAGTGAATGATTCTTACGAAACTAAAGAAGGCGAAAAACGCTACAAAACAGAAATTTCGATGCGAGAATTCATGGTAATGAACCGTGATAAAGCTGAATCAAAATCAACAAAATCATAATACAATAACCCTTGAGTGCTCAAGAAACACTTGGGCACTCTATTAAATTATTAATCCTAAACACATAAAATCATGAGAGTACAACAAATGAATCACGTAAATTTAATAGGTCAAATGTCATCAGATCCAACTTTTGTAGAAATGGATGGAGGCAAAAAAATCGCTCGCTTCTCTTTATCCACAAAAGAGACCTACTTGGATGATCAAGGAAATACAAAAGACTCAAAGAATTGGCACAAGGTAACCGCTTGGGGTAAATGGGTGCCAATATTGGAACAACTCGGCGCGAAAGGACAAGCTCTGGCAATAGAAGGAAGATTGAGATCCCGTTTTTACAATAGCAATGGAAAGCGCCAATCTTTTACAGAAATAGAGATCAACGATTTGATCATTTTGTAATGCCGTATTAACTCTAAAAGTTCAATCGACAAAAAATTACTCACTCTAAAAATCATAAATCATGAGAAATCAAGTTCAATTAATCGGAAATATAGGAATCGACCCAGAGATCACCAACTTCGAAAGCGGTGCAAAAAAAGTACGCTTCACCTTGGCTACAAACGAAAGATATGTTGACAAGAACGGCGATAAAAAAGACAAAACTTTTTGGCACAATATTCATGCTTGGGGACCTACTGCAAATTACATTGCAAAGTCAGGAAAGAAAGGAACTCAACTGGCCATTACAGGAAAATTGGTTACCAGAAAATACTTAACGAAAACTGGAGAATCGAAATCATTTACTTCGATTGAGGTAAAAAACGCTGTAGCATTAAGCTAAAAGAAAAAGCTCTTACTAATTGACCTTAAAATACCCCCTAAATCAAAACGGTATGCAAGCCAAGATAGGTTGAGTTTCATAAAATCACGTAGCAATGAGCTACGTGATTTTTATATTTTGACTCCACAAATTCTTTAGATATTCATGGATGATAACGATAGAAAATAACATTAAGAAATTATAAAAAACATCTTCTACTGGAATAGAAAAAATACGGAATCCCATAATTTCTTCGGGATTGTACCAGACTACAGGATCTTCCGTTGCTATTCCTGTTAAAACTCCATTAACAATTAGAAAAGGAATTTGAGTAATTAAGAATCCGACAATAAAATAAGGATACCATTTCGGAGTAAAGCCATAGTAAACTACCCAATTCACGATTCCTGCACCGTATAAAGCCACGGAAGTATACCAATTATCATAATGAATAGTTGCTAAAACAAAACAAGCTATCGTAAATATTAAAGAAAAAAAATAAGAAAACTTGGCGGGACGAAATTTAGGGAAATAGGCTTTGACAACTTCATAAATAAAGACACTTGAGTAGGGTATGGTGAAGAAAAACAAACATTCTTCGATGGGTAAATTAAAGAAAGAAATCCCTGTTAAATAATCAGGATTAAACCCCCAAACGCCTATATCCGTAAAGTAAATATCCCAAGCAACAAATACACTACCAATGATTAGGATAGCCGGAAATAAAGTTTTCCAGTGCGTGTAGAAGTGAACTTTTTTATCGAAAGAAAGAAGCAATGGCCCTGCAATACTCAAGACATTAATCCACAAATACAAACTCATTATTTCTTCATTTTTAGATTATAAGCTTTACGCGATTCGTTGTAGTACTTCATTGGAACGATCAACATTCCAAAGCAAGCGCTGTCTTCTTTTCTGCGTACTTTGTGGTGAACCTTATGGGCTTTTCTTATGGCCATCAAATAAGGCCCATCTAATTTGTCCATAAATTTAAACCTTCTATGAATGAAAACATCATGGAAAAGAAAATAAGCCAATCCATAAGCTGCTATTCCAAAACCTACCCAAACAAAAAAGTATCCTTGATACATAATTCCCAACATGATTAACAACCAAGAAGGAATTGCGTAGAGCAGAAAGAAAATATCATTTTTTTCAAAAGGACCTGGTTCTGGTTGATGGTGATCTTTGTGAAAACGCCACAAAAAACCATGCATAATATACTTATGATTAAACCAAGCACTAAACTCGGTAGCAATAAAAGTTAGAATCAATACTAATGGGCCCCACCAAAACATTATAAAACGATATTTAAGATAAGAAAAAATATAAGCTGTAAAAAATATAAAACAGTTGCGACTTTATTTTGTTCTCCTAATCTCATAGAAAAATATAGCAATTGAATCACAAAAGCAATTAAAAACCAACCCACAAAGTTAGAAAAAGGAATATCACCACTCCATGTCCAATAATCGCTTAGAATAGCAATCGGTTCAATCAACAAGTCTAAGAACAACATTAAAAATGTTCCTACTACAGCTTTTAAAAACCAATTCATTTTTAATCTTTCTGCAATTGAACCTGAAATTATTGTGAGCATCACCCAATTAATTCCTATAATCAGCGGAACTCCATACCACAAAGGTCCAAGATTGATTCCATAAACGTAATTCCCAAATAAAAGACCTGTGTGAACTCCAATCCATTCCGCGATCATTCCAATTGAAAATCCAGCGAAAACAAAAGTATAAAAGCGAAGACTGTGATTTTTTAATGCAAGGAGTAAAACTGTAAAAGAAATAAGCAAATTCATAAAGGAAAGCGGTAAAAAATCTGCTCTCCAAGAGGAGGTTAACCCTATTATTCCGACCAAATAAAAAATCACTAATACAAGAATAAGTAGTAATGATTTCTTTTCCAATAACTTCTGAAATAACGCTGTTTCTTTCATCTTTTGTTAAGAATATCGAACAATTGATGGTTAAAAAAGTTTATTTCCATTCTTCTAAACCTTTATCAAGTTCTAAAACATGATGAAATCCTAATTCTTTCATTCTTTCCATTGCTACTTTACTCCTTTTACCAACAGCGCAGTAAACTAAGTATTTTTGATTTTTGGAAATGTTTGCAAAAAAGACATCCATATTACCTCCATTGTACTCTACTAATTTAGATCCTTCAATGTTTCCATTTTCATATTCTTCTAAAGTTCTAATGTCTAAAAGAATGTATTCACCAGTTTCCATAGCCTCTTTAAACTCTGCATTTCCGACACTTTCAAATCTCTTTTCAGGAGTATTTTGCGCAAAAACTATTTGCGTTGAAGTGAAAATTAAAGCGAATAAAATTGTCAATGATGTTTTCATAATTAAATATCTTAGTTCATTCAAAAATAGGTAAGTTCTTGAATAGAACCTATTCATTTGTCAATTTTTAATAAGAAACGGAATACTAATTGTAATTTTGTAGGGTTAATGAATGTTTTTAATAATATTTGGATAAATTAATAATGGAAAAGAAGGTAGTAAATCGTGTTGTGTTAATAGCTGGTGGTTCAGGACTAATTGGTCAAGAAGTCCAAAAAGAACTCAATAAGTATGGTCATGAAGTACGTATACTGACACGTCAAGAAAGTCCGCAAGCTCCTTATTTTCACTGGGATCCAAAGAAGAAAGAAATCGATCGCACAGCAATAAAAGGAGTACATGTCATTATCAATCTAGCAGGAGCAGGAATAGCAGACAAAAGATGGAGTGATAAAAGAAAAGAAGAAATCTTCAATTCGCGTATTAAGCCAACACAATTCCTTCATGAAATAAGTCAAAACATTCCTTCCTTAACCCAATATATCTCCGCCTCTGGAATTACTTGTTACGGATATAATGATCCAATTAGGCTTTATAAAGAAGGCGATGAATTTGGAACAGATTTCCTTTCTACAGTTGTAAAAAGATGGGAAGAAGTTGCCGATTTATTTTCTCCCCAGCAAAAAGTCGCCAAAATAAGAACAGGTGTTGTTTTAACTGAAAGAGGTGGTGCACTTCCTAAGATTTCTGGTACAATTAAAAAGAATATAGGAGCTCCATTGGGTTCAGGAGAACAAAAAATGCCTTGGTTGACCTTAAAAGATGTTGCCAGGATTTATGCTCATGCACTAAATGAACAATTAGACGGAGCTTACAATGCTTGTAGTTCGAATATCTCTAATACCAAATTAACAAAAGCAGTAGCGAAGAAATTAAACAAGACACTTTGGTTACCAAATGTACCCAGCTTTGCATTGAATTTAGCACTGGGAGAAATGGCATCTATTGTTTTAGAAGGGGTACGGGTTGACAACAGTAAGCTTGTTCAAACAGGATTTGAGTTTGAACATAAAACAATTGACGACGCTCTGGCTTATATTTATGATAACGAAGAAGATTAATTGATCGTGGATAATTGATAATTTAAAAAACGCTATTATCGACGATGCTTCCATACGCGTTCTATAAATATTCAAATATCACAGTAATGTTTCAAACGGTGTTTAGGTATAAATGATTTTGAAGAAATAACGTTAACCATTAATAATTAACAATTAGAAAGCCTTCCCTTTCATTTTTCTCCATAAATAAAGCAAAGCGAATCCTGAGACAAGCATGATGGAAAAGAAAATTAGAGCATTTTCATACTCTCCATAAATAACTTTTCCGGTTGTAAATAGACATCCATAAACCATAATTGTCCCGGCGATAACTGCAAGAATCCCAGTTGGAACTGACCATTTTTCTTTTGATATGAAGATGTCCACATTTTCACTTTTGGCTTGATCAACTACTTTTTTCCACCCAGGTCCTCCAGGCTGTATTTTTTGATAGAAGTTATACAACACCTTCTTGTCTTCTTTCGGAGTAATAAAAGTGGCGATTAACCAACAAATTGTAGTAATCAAAACTACAAATGGGTATTGCAACCAGCCTTCAAAAACTCCTTCTTGGAAGGTTCCGTCAATTAAGTTCCCCCCAAATAAGTAAACTCCTAATGATGTAAAATTAAGTAAAATTGAAATAATTCCAGAAACAAACATCGCTGTGATTTCACTCCAGGCGTTTATTCTAGACCAAAACCAACGCAAGATAAACACCAATCCTGTTCCTGCTCCAAACATGATAATAATATCGAAAAGCTGCATGGCGTTATTCAACAATAAAGCGATAATTGCACTGATTACCATTAATAAAACAGTAGAAACTCGACCGACCCTAACCAATTCTTTTTCTGATGCGTTTTTATTGATTTGTTGTTTGTAAAAATCGTTTACAATATATGAAGAACCCCAATTTAAATGTGTGGAAATTGTTGACATATAAGCAGCACCTAAAGAAGCTAAAACCAATCCCAACAAGCCAGCAGGAAGCATAGTTAACATTGCAGAATAGGCCAAATCATGACCTAATTTACTTTCTTCAACATTTGGAAATGCTGCTTGAATACTCGCAATATCTGGGAAAATAACCAAAGAAGCCAAAGCAACGATTATCCATGGCCAAGGACGCAAAGCATAATGCATTACATTAAAAAAGAAAGTTGCTCCAACCGCATGATTTTCATTTTTCGCTGCCAACATTCTTTGCGCGATATATCCACCTCCGCCTGGTTCTGCGCCTGGAAACCATGAACTCCACCATTGCACGGCGAGTGGAATAACCAACAGACTGATAAACTTTTCTTTGTCGCTCCAACTTGGAACTAAATTGATTTTATCTCTTACATTTTCATGCGTAATTAACTTAGCTAAACCTCCGACCTCTGGTAAATTCACCAAATAGTAAGCCGCTCCAATTGAACCCGCCATGGCCACAAAAAATAAGAGGAAATCTGAATAAATAACACCTCGAAATCCTCCAATAGCGCTAAACAAAACAGTGATTGTTCCAGCAATTCCAACAACTTCTAAAGAAGAAAGACCTAGCATCACTTGTCCGATCTTAATTGCAGCAAGTGTAACAGCAGCCATTGCCAAAACGTTGAAAGCTAATCCTAAATAAATTGATCTAAATCCACGTAAAAATTTTGCTGGAGCACCACCATATCGTAATTCGTAAAATTCCATATCGGTTTCAACATCGGACCTTCTCCATAATTTTGCATAGACGAATACAGTAAGTAATCCAGTGATTAAAAAAGCCCACCAAACCCAATTTCCAGAAACTCCATCATTACGTACAATGCCTGTTACGAGATTGGGAGTATCTGTTGAAAATGTTGTCGCCACCATAGAAAAACCCAACAACCACCAAGGCATATTTCTTCCGGATAAGAAGAACTCTGTACTGTTTTTACCTGATTTTTTAGAAACCACCACACCAATAGCGATTACTGCAACAAAAATAAAAATAATTATTCCGTAATCTAAAGCATTTAATGTCATAGTATAGCTGTCTGTTGTTTGAATTTAAACGAGTAAAAAAGCAATTTTATTTATTTCGGTTAAAATTAGAATTTATTTTGTTGTGGGCTGATGTTGGTGGATTTTATTTTGAGAATTGCGCTGTATTGGAACGCGGAACTTGTCCCGTATTTCAATCGGGATGACGCGGATCTCCGAACGCAGATTTAAAGCGGATTTTCATGTAAAATCCTAATTCTCGCACCATTAGTGCGAGTTTTGAAAATGAATGAAAAAACTGAGTATTTATAATTCTGCCACCATTAGTAGCAGAATTGTAAACGTCTTATTATTAGTTTTTTACGTAGCTTTTAAAAGGGAAATATTTTAATAATCAAACATGTAAATTCTACTCTAATTTTTTTCAAACCCATTTCTCCAACCAGTGGTTGGAGAAATGGATTTTAATTATCAAGGTTCAAATGTATCATCTCCTTAAAGTTTAAAAAGTATATATTTGTTTTGTGCATGTCTTGCGATCTATTTTAAATTCCAATTCAAAACGAACCAAAACAAAACCTTATGAAACAGTTTTCCATAAATACCTATCAGATTTATCTTGTATTATTGATTCTGATTTTGAATTCTAATATTCATGCACAAAAAAGTTATTCCATAAATGATGAAATATTCACAGAACAAACAATTCCTTTCAGTGATGAGAATAACATTTCGTATTTAATCAACTCCTCAAAATTTGATAAAAATAAACCAACAGCTATCTATTTTAATGGCTCTTTACCTGTCCCACTGATTATTGAGTTGAATAACGGCGGTTTAATGATGATTCCATTTTCTTATTTCGATTTCAGTAAATTCCTTGATCGTTTTAATCTAATCTTAGTTTCAAAACCTTTTGTGCCTATGTAGGGTAAAGAATCCGAGTTGGTAAATTCTGCATACGTGCTTGATATAAATCAACCAGACTTAATTGATTCAAATTTTACGGAATCAAATAACTTGACCTATCTCAGTGAAAGGGGTGACTTTCTTATCAATTGGCTTTTGAAAAATGAGGTAATTAATGATGAAAGAATTTTAACTTTTGGTCATTCACAAGGTGGAACAGAAGCAATTCGAGTTGCGAGTATAAATATACACGTTACAGATGTTGTAATTCTTAATTCAGCTCCTTTTGGAAGGTCTCAACACGCTGCAAATAATTTCTACTTGCAGTATTTACTTGGTGAAATTGATTTTAAAACTTACTTAGAACGTCAAAAACAGATTTATAAATATATTGAAGATGCAAAAAATCCAGCTGAGAATTTGAAGACTTTCCCGATTTCGAATAAGAATATATTAGATTTTCAACAGCATGCCTTTACCGATATGATGAAAACAGAAGCGAATATATTTTATGTGACAGGAACAAGAGATATTGCGTCTTTTTATGTTGACCAAGTTATAATTGACGCAACTTTAAAAGGTAAAATCAATATTCGTGGAAAAATATTTGAAGATACAGAACATAGTTTTTTCAAGGTTGAACCCTCTGGAGAAGTTAATTATGAAATAGATTTTTGGGATGAAGTATTTGAAGATATTTTAGAGTGGTTTGATGGGAATGATGAATAGTTGTTTTAAAATTCAATTATACTCAATTGAAATGACGATTCAATTGCGCAAACTTTTTTCTCACAATCAATAATCTCCATTTTTGATTATTCTGGTTATTCGAAGGAAAAAGCACTAATTATTTTGATTTTATATAAAATAAAGAACTGTAAACAAATAAGAGCTAGGTTCCATTAGTTACGAAATAAAATCCTCTCCCTCGGTCCCTCTCCAAAGAGGGATGTAGAATAGACCTCCCTTTTTCAGAACGGCTTCAGCAATAAAACAAAGTAGCATTTCATAAATTAAAAACCTGAATTCGAAGCGTTTCCTCCGACAGCTGACGGATGGATTAAGGGAGAGAAATTAACCAGGTAAATCAAACAACTTAAAATCCGTAATTTCCCGTATTCACCACACGAAAAAATCCGTGATTATCCGCGTTGCTTGGACCCGTGTCATCCCGATTGAAATACGGGACAAGTTCCGCGTTCCATTACAGCGCAAACAAGCAATAAATCCAAATTTCCCTCCCTCATCTCAATTATTTCACTATCTTAATTATAAACATTGTATGATTTACTGTGTTTCTAATTATAAAATAATTTATAAAATTGACACTAATCAAAATAATGTTATTACATTTGATTATAATGTTGTCAAAAAAGTGTTTAAAAAAATATCAAAATGACCAATTTACAAAAAGGAGATGTTGCTCCAACATTTAAAGCGAAAGATCAAAACGGGAAAGAAATTTCACTTTCTAATTATAAAGGAAGAAAAGTCGCTTTGTACTTTTATCCAAAAGATATGACGCCGGGTTGTACAAACCAAGCTTGTAATTTACGTGATAATTTCGCTGGATTAGAAAAAGAAGGCGTTATTGTTTTAGGAGTGAGTCCAGATGCGGAAGCACGTCACCAAAAGTTCATCGAAAAATATGATTTGCCTTTTCCATTAATTGCAGATACAGATCATGAAGTAATTAACGCTTATGGTATTTGGGGACCAAAGAAATTCATGGGAAAAGAATATGATGGTTTACACAGAACTACATTTTTAATTAATGAAGAAGGAAAAATTCACGATGTAATTAAAAAGCCTAAAACCAAGGCACATGCAGAAGAAATATTAGAAAGTTTTAAATAAAAAGTATATAATAAATCAACCAAATCACAACAATTTTATCAGAACGTAAAAAGATTACGATCTGCACACCTAAATTTGCTAAAAATAAACGATATGGCAGAAGTTAAGAAAACAAAAGAGAAAGCAAAAGTAAACGAAGATAAGCTAAAAGCACTTCAACTTACAATGGACAAAATGGACAAGACTTACGGAAAAGGCTCAGTAATGAAACTTGGAGATGGGGCTATTGACGATGTAGAAGCTATTTCTTCTGGATCTGTAACATTAGACATAGCACTTGGCGTGGGGGGATTCCCAAGAGGTCGAGTAGTAGAAATATATGGGCCTGAATCATCAGGTAAAACAACATTGGCTATTCATGCCATTGCAGAAGCACAAAAAGCAGGTGGTATTGCAGCATTTATTGATGCAGAGCACGCTTTTGATCAATTTTATGCTGGAAATCTTGGAGTGGATACAGATAATTTAATTATCTCTCAACCGGACAATGGAGAACAAGCATTAGAAATTGCGGATAACCTTATTCGTTCTGGTGCAATTGATATATTAGTTATCGATTCAGTAGCTGCACTTACACCAAAAGCAGAGATTGAAGGAGAAATGGGAGATAGTCAAATGGGACTTCAGGCACGTTTGATGTCAAAAGCATTGCGTAAATTAACTGGATCTATTCATAAAACTGGAACATGTTGTATTTTCATTAACCAATTAAGAGAAAAGATTGGTGTAATGTTTGGAAATCCAGAAACAACAACAGGTGGTAATGCATTAAAGTTCTACGCATCAGTACGTGTTGATATTCGTCGTTCAAGTCAAATTAAAGATGGTGACGAAGTAATTGGTAACCGTACAAAAGTGAAAATCGTTAAAAATAAAGTTGCTCCACCATTTAGAAAAGCAGAATTTGACATAATGTATGGACAAGGGATTTCTAAAGTTGGTGAAATACTAGACCTTGGAGTTGATCTTGATATCATTAAGAAAAGTGGTTCTTGGTTCTCTTATGGAGAAACGCGCCTAGGACAAGGACGTGATGCGGTAAAACAAATCATAGCAGATAACGATGAAATGATGATTGAATTAGAAGGTAAAATTAAAGAAGCTCTTGCTTCTGGAACGAAGTAAGCGTAATTGCATATCGTTTATGTGAGAGGTGTGGATTCGTCCACACCTTTTTTATTTTACTATAGTTTGTGATAATTTCTAAGATTCTATATGATTTTATTTACATAAATTTATGTTTTTAATTGAAGCAGGGTGATTAGTAATTTGGTTCTACTCTTTTTCAAGTGGTCAAATTCAAAACCTTCCATTCTAAAGGAAGCTTCTTTTTAAAACAGACTTCTCTGAACCCAATAAAGGATTGTTATTTAAATCTTTATTATTCACAGTCTCAGAGGGAGGACATATTAATAGGGTTGGACTAACGACCCTCGCTATTGCATATCGTCCGTCAACTGACGATCAAGTGATTTATAATACAGTGATTTATATACTTGTTTATAGCGTTACAAGGCTATTTCGTAATCTCTAATAATTATATTAAAACTGAATAAAATGAGATTCCTCAATTGCCTAAAATTACAGGTTTTTAAAACTTTTCGGAATGACAAGTTTGGAGAGGTTGTATTGGAAAGTAGAACTGAAAAATCTTTTTTTATTAAATGAAGAACTAACTTGGTAACCAACTTTTTTAAATTCCAATTAAAAAAATACTAGAACTGTTATTATACGGAGGGATTAAAGTGTATTGTCTACAGTATTCCATCTGGCCTGTATTATTGACTTCGTTGAGCTCGCAAGCTCGGTTCATGAATTTAATTTTATGCAGCTTTTCATTCATAAGTGTCTATTTTCAATGGTATTTCCCGATTTCTCGGGACAGGCTATGAGCTCACTTTGTTCGGTTGGCATCGGACTTTGCAGACATAGTATTCTATTTCAATAAGTGCGTAACACAGGAGTTGTATGAAAGTAAATCAAAAAACACTCAATTTTAAAGAAGTTTTCTTCTTTTAAATATTGATGTAAATTATTGTTTTATAATGTGTTATAATATTTTTGAGTGTTTTTATGAATAATACAGGCTAGAACTTTAATTTCATATAAAGTGAAATAAAATAGAATTAGAACATATCTCACATGGATTTAGCCAACACAGATTACAATGAATTCTAAAATAATTAACAAAATACTGAAAGCCTGATAATAAAATTTTGATCCGTGAATAATAAGCGATTAAAGTCCAGCTTCATCAGGGTTCCGATTAATTAATAAACAGAGCAAGTTTGTATGGAAGACTTGAATAGCGAATATACAAAGCATCACGAAAAAATTGGATTTAAACTTTAATAGATTGTTGAGGCAGTAGACACTTATGACTTTGCCCGTAAAATAAAGGTGAAACTTTTTAAGTTAGTTATTGTTTTAGCTAGTATCTGTAAGAAAACTCTATATCTTTAAGTCATTGTTTATAATAGGATAAAGGATAGGAAGTTTAATAAAGGAATCATGGAAAATAAAATATACGGTACAGTTGGTTGTGGTTGGTTGGGCTTACCAATGGCAAAAAAATGGATTCAAGAAAAAAAAACAGTTCATGGAACAACAACTTCTAAAGAAAAAATTGAAATTATTGAAGCCGAAGGAATTCATGCTCACATTTTAGACAGTAAAAGAAGTGATGAAAAAACAAAATGGCTTTCTGAATTAGATTTCCTCTTACTTAATATCCCGCCTTCAAGCTTAAAAGAAGAATATGGAAACTTTATGCTGAAAATCGCGAAACAACTAAATCCTGAAGCGAAAATAATTTTCATTAGTTCAACTTCTGTTTATGCAAATAACAATCAATTAGTAACTGAGATAGATGAATTAGAGAGCACCCGGAGAAGCTCTGCATACATTATTAAAGCGGAAGAGATGTTACAAGACTTCGCAAAGGATAGACTCACCATAATTCGAATGTCAGGACTGGTAGGGAAAGAGAGAAATCCAGCTAAATATATGCATGGAAGAAAAATTAGTGGAGGAAAAGAACCTGTTAACCTAATTCATTTGGAAGATTGCATGGGGATTATAGACTTCATTATAAACCAATCCATTTGGGGAGAAGTATTCAATGCGTCGGCACCTGCTCATCCATCGAAAGAAGAATATTACACTTTTGCAGCAAGACAAATAAATCTTGAGCCTCCAACATTTGATAACGAACCTCAGTCCTTTAAGATAATTGACAGTGAAAAACTGATTAAAAAGTACAAATACCAATTTAATTATTTAGACCCATATACTTTTCCAGAAATCAACCTAGGTGATTCACAACATTTTATGTAATTTAGTAGGAATGAAACATCTACTTATTCTCATATCATTTTTTTTTAGTGTCCAAGTTTATGCTTCGCATATCGTTGGTGGTGAAATGTTTTATGATTGTTTAGGGAACAACAATTACAGGGTAACTATAAAAGTTTACCGCGATTGTAACAGCACAGGAGCCTCTTTTGACAATCCTTTGTACCTTGGGGTTTTCGACAAAGCAACAAACACTCGATACTCTACTGAGACAGTTAGTTTTCCTGGAAGTAATAATTTACCCGTAGTTTTTAGTAATCCTTGTGTTACGCCGCCTAACAATATATGTGTTCAAGAGGCTATTTATACAAAAGTGATAAATCTACCTGCTAATTCAGGCGGTTATATTTTAACCTATGAAAGATGTTGTCGCGGACCCGGAATTATGAACTTAATGAATTCAGATGCCGAAGGATTAACGCTCACTGCGGAAGTTCCAGGAACAGCTGATGGAATTCTTTGTAACAGCAGTCCACGATTCACTAATTATCCACCACTTTTACTTTGCAACAATGATCAATTAAATTTTGACCATTCGGCAACTGATCCAGATGGCGACGTACTTGTTTATGAATTATGTACTCCTTATCACGGTGGATCAAGTGGTAATCCAGCGCCTAATCCTCCAAATTTTCCTCCGTATAACTTTGTTGTTTGGGAAAACGGATTTACTGAGGCCATTCCTTTCGGAGCCAATGGGCCTATAACTATTGACCCAAATACTGGACAATTACTGGCATCTCCTGATCTTATAGGGAAGTTCGTAGTTGGTGTTTGTGTGAGTGAATATCGAAATGGTATTTTAATTAGTACAACAAAACGTGATTTCCTATTTACAGTTTTCAATTGTGATATTTCTGCCGCTGCGGAAATCGTTGCTCAAGAAGATATGTCCACTTTCAACAGTCAATGTGATGGCTTAACGATACAATTTGAAAATGATAGTTATGGTGGAACAAATTACCTTTGGGACTTTGGTGTTCCGACAGATCCCAATTCTTCGAGCACACAATTCGAACCAACATATACATTTCCTTCCGCAGGAACATACGAAGTAACATTGTATCTGAATCCTGGTTGGTCTTGTTCAGATTCATCAGTTCAAATTTTTAATATTTATGAAGGACTTAATGTGAATTTTCTGCCCTCGGAACCACAGTGTATTTTAGGAAATTCTTTCGATTTTGAAGGTGAAGGAGATTATGGACCAGGGGCAACTTTTTTATGGGCATTTGGAAATAACGCAAATCCAATTCAAGGTACAACTGAGGATGTCAATGGAGTTACTTATGATAGTCCGGGAGTCTATCCCATTTCATATACAGTTAATTGGAATACCTGCGAAGAAACATATAATGATTCAATTGTAGTTCATATCCAGCCAATTGTTGACTTAGGGTTCAAACCTGGTTTGTTTTGCGCTCCAGGAGCAGTTGAGTTTTTAGACAGTAGCATTAGCACTTCTATCATGGATTATGCTTGGAATTTTGGAGATGGTGAAACTTCTAATCAAGCAAATCCCGTTCATATTTATGACCAACCTGGAATATATGATGTTTCACTTGAAATTATTACAAAAGAAGGATGTATCGATACTTTAGAGATTACAAAACCTCAACTTATTCAGGTTTTCCCATCACCAATTGCTGATTTTTCAGTTTCACCTGAAGTTACAAATGTTTTTGAAACTGAAATTTTTATCTCAGACCTAAGTATAGATAGCGAGCAACATTTCTATCAGCTTACAAAAGAAGTGGATACTACAAAACGTAATTTAAGCTTTCATTTTATTGAAGGTGGTTATCATTATCCTTATCAAGTCGTCACAAATGAATTTGGATGTAAAGACACCGCATACAGAACAATTTTTGTAGAACCACAAACTACGTTTTATGTGCCTACAGCTTTCACACCGGATAATGACAATTTTAACGAAGTCTTTCTGCCAATAATCCTAGACGTGACAAATTATCAATTTGAAATTTATAACCGCTGGGGAACTAAGATTTTTGAGACGGATAACACTAAGGAAGGTTGGAACGGAAGAATTAATGGAAGTGTTGCTCCAGATGGAGTTTATGTTTGGAGAATTAAATACAGGAATCACCGAGAGATATATCATGAACATCAAGGGAGTTTTAGTTTGTTAAGGTAATGTCTAAATATTGATAGAGATTTGAAATTGTTCCATGTTAGATTGTTTTGACTGAAAAAATAGTTGAGTTGCCCTTACAGGGCGCAGGATTACTTTATTTATTGGTTCTACCACGAATTTAGTGGATAACTTTTTCAATGGAGAATAAATCTCAGTTATCTTTTCTTGCACTATTAAGGCATTTCAAAATCCGCTTTAATCAGCATTCACCAAAGGTGAAAAAATCCGCGAATATCCGCGTTGCTTGCATCCGTGTTATCCGCGTTCCATTACAGCGCATCAAAAGTATCAACCAGAACACTCGGTTTACTCTATATTTTTGTATAATTAATGTCTTAATAAACAATTCAAACCTTGTTTATCAATTCAACTACCCATTAAAATAAGGGTAGAGCCTATTTATTCAGCAGGACGCGCTGCATCCTGCTGAATTGAGCTGGGCTTTCAGCCCGCTTAGCTACTTATTAGAAGTTGCACTATAACTAATGAAATTAGCATATGTAATCGCCCTGAAAGGGCAGTTTATTTTAACTCAAGGCATCGCCTTGGGTTGAAATACTATATCAAGCTAATGCGTCCTGTAAGGACAACTCTTTTTTGGGGTGATCACTTGGAGAAGCAGAATGTGCAACACACCAAAATAAAATTAACCCAGTGCCTATTGGCATCTTTTCCCCAAAAGTTTTTTGTTTAACTTTTAGGTTTGTGTTTTGTAGAAAAGATCCCTCGGAAACATTCCTTTACAACAAGTTGATAAAGTAATATTTGCGAGGGATGACAGCGGTTGGGGTAAAGCTTCAAAAAAAGAGGCGGGGAAAAGAATGGAACTCAAAAAGAGTTGAATATTATCAGTTCCCTATTCCAAAAATAACATCGCTGCAACATGATCCGCTTGGAGTTTTCCCTTTTCTGTCAAAAACAATGTCCCTTCTTCTTCAAAAATTAAATTAAATGCTTTGAATGCATTCAATTGTTTATGAAACTCTTTAGTTGGACAATGCTTAAATGAAAGTAATTCAAGATTAACTCCCCATTTGGTTCTTAATCCAGTTAGAAGTAACTCATTAAATCGATCTTTTGGAGTTAATATTTCTTCTTCGTAGTAACTTGTTTGCTCAGAAATTCGCTTGATGTACTGAGGATTATTAGCAACGTTCCATCTTCTACTTTCTCCATCGAAAGAATGTGCTGAAGGACCAATTCCTAAATAACTCACACCTTTCCAATAATTTGAGTTGTGCTGAGAATAAGCTTCCTCTTTAGCGAAATTAGAAATTTCATATTGTTGATAACCAGATTCTTTCATTTTATGAACTAAAGTTTCGAATTGCTCCGATTGATCATCTTCAGTTACTTCAGGCAAATCTCCTTTTTCAATGAGTTTATGCAAGGCGGTTTGTTTTTCAACTGTTAAGCAATAAGCAGAAATATGTTCTGGTGAAAGAGTAACTAACTTATCAATGTTGTTTTCCCAATCGGCTTTTGTTCTATTAGGCAAACCATAAATCAAATCAACAGTCATTGAAAATCCATATTCTTTAGTGAGTTTTACTGCACTTTCGGATTCTTCAGCTGTGTGCGCACGATTCATCCAATCTAAATCTTCTTGTAGAAAAGATTGCAAACCTATACTTAGTCTATTCACACCTAAAGATTTCCAGATCAAAAGTTGTTCTACATTAATATCGTCTGGATTCGCTTCTAATGTAAACTCAATCTCATTATCTACATGATAATTTTGATAAACAGTTTCAATAATCAACATTAATTCTTCCTTGGTTAACAAAGAAGGCGTTCCTCCTCCAAAATAGAGTGTTGAAATAGTTTGTTTACCCAGATAACTAACACGGTTTTTTAGTTCTTGCACGATTGCATGAATCATTTTTTCACGGTAATCAGAAAATGTGGTACTGAAATGAAAATCACAATACGTACATTTTTTCTTACAAAAAGGAATATGAATGTAGATACCTGCCATTTTTCAAAGTTACAATTATTTAAAAACATTTATAATTAAAAAAGGCTGTCCATATTAAGAACAGCCCTTCAAGTTTAGAATGATTTTTTGTTTATTCAATAATGATTTTTCTTGTTACACTTTTGTCATGATTTGAAATAGTAACGATATACATTCCAGGTGAAAGTTTATTTTCAGAGACTTCTAATTCTTTTTCATTCAACTGATAAATGGCTATTGTTTGACCTGTTACATTTCTTAAAACAACATTTTTATCTCCCTCAAAATCCATAACTATTTTGAAATCACCCTTTGAAGGGTTTGGATAAATAAAGATATTACTTTCTAATTCGTTAACTTTAAGAGAAAGATCGTCTGTACAGAAGTTATACGCTATATCAAAACCAAAATCAGCATCTGCTTCTGCAAGTGAAGCAAGAACAACGTTAGTAATTCGATTAGTAAGTTTCATTCTTCCAGTGTAATCACATTGGTTATACGTGGCACCTTCTACTCCATCGCCATAATCATCCATCAAAATTAATTCATAACAACCTTCTACTAAACAAAATTCTTCTGTAACGAGGTTGTCAGCATTTCCAAAGTTATAGCCAGACCCAGAATACAGCGTCACACCTAAGTCGTCGTTTAACTCCCATGAAACCTCGTCCGCATAACATCCCAGATAAAATTCGAAATCTAAAGTTACACCACTTGGTGAAGCACTATAACTAATATCAATTTGATTGTCTGTCAAGTCTTGATCTGTATTTCCATTTGGACTTATTGCAGTAACATCTATTGTATTGACACCGTCTAATTGAGAAAACACTGGCAATTGAACCGTTTCAGTTGCGTAAAGCGATAAATTCCCTGTCCAGTTAATACTTTGAACTGAACCATTATTATAAGTATATTGAATAATCAAAGTCGTCAGTGGCAGAGTACCTTTATTTACTATTTCGACATTTGGAATGAATGAAGATTCACAGCCTTGACCCTCTTGACCAAAAATATCGCTTACTTCAGCATTATAATCCAAAGGTGCATTGTATGAATCATATCCTAAAATTGAGGTTGTTCCTGAATTCGTTGGGTCTAACCAGTGTTTCAATTGTTCTGAATTTGAACTACCAGTTGGCGCCCAAGAATTATGTATTCTTCCATAATAGTCTGGACTTGTTAAATTAGTGCAAGAAGCTGATCCTCCCCACAATTGTCCTATTATTTGACCGTTTTGATTAAAAAGCGGCGAACCTGAAGATGCCGGTTCTGTAGTTGTATTCCTATCCCATTCTACCCTCCAAGAGCTATTTGCTTCAGAAGATCCCATTGCTTGAACAGCAGAAGAAGGATCGTCATCAAATGAAATTTTCTTTATGTCTCCTCTTGGATGGTGAATCCCGATAGTTGATTGTGGAGCAGCATTTCCTCTGTCCCAACCTGAAAAATAAGGAGAGTAAGATTGTGGTACTTCTCCATTCACAAGTCCACCAGTAATTTCAACTAATAAAAAATCAGATGGGATTCTTCTTGCACGCTCTGTACAACCAGATAATGACTGGAAGGAAGGCGAAGTAGATGGGTTATTACAATCTGTAGCTTGCCAATTAAATCTAAAAATCCAACTTGTTACATTAGAACTATAACAATGATTGGCTGTTAAAACATAAGGTTTACCATCAAATTGCGTATTGTTAATCAAGGCTCCTGAACAAAATCCGTTACTTCCTGAAACAAGCATAACTGCACTGTTTATTTGATTTACATAAGGCGCTCCATCAGGACAATTGACATTCATGTTACAATTTCCAGAGTCATCAAGCCCCTTCGTTTGAAACTCTCTTGCAGTCCTATAACCATGGGTGATTTTCGAAATTTCCACATTTCCAAAAACGTCACTGTTGTAAGCAGGTACATAATACTCCACCATAACGGTATTACCTGGCACTAATTCTGTTCCTAATTCTCCTTGATAAATATGATTTTGAGTGAATTTTCCAAGAATAAAAGTTTGCTCTGGATTATAAACATACAACTCATTTCCTGCTGGAATTGATGTATTCGAGAACGTAAGATTAATGGTTTTCGCTTGGTCTGATGTGATTTTTAAAATCCCTACCTGATCTCCATTTGAATTGGTGTACCAAACTGCTGAATTCTCAAAATTTATAGAAGCAGAATAATTAAAACCAAATCTCCATGGCCCCGTTTTTAAAGAATCATTTATTTTATCCTCTGCTCTTAAAGTTGGGATATTTGGCTGATCATAAATGTAATTCGGAATATCTATTCCTGATTTCAAAAAATAATTATACCCTTTTGGCTCACCTCCATCACCTTGTTGTCCAAGAGAAAGGAACGTGAAAAGCATAAATATGGAAAATATAAATTTTTTCATTGTTTTACTTTAGACTAACTTTTATCAATAATTAATGCCAAATTACGAATAAATGACCAAAAAATATATTGTTTAACCAGCTAAAATAGAATAATGTTATATTTCTACGTATTGAATAATGCAGGCCAAGCCATGCAACACCTCTCTAATTCAGCCCAACTCTTATCACCACCTTCTTCCCGCAATAACCTAACGTGCTGTAACTCTCAAAAGTTTTACTTTTCCGTTTACTCTCCAACACCTCATATTCTCCACTGAATTTACAGGTTTGTTACTCGACTTCTTCAGTATAAAATCTTCACAGTCTTCTGGTCAACAACTCTTGAAATCGTAAATCGTTCGGCTTTGTCGTTGAACTGCCAATAAAACTGACTGTCTTTATTTCCAAGGCTCCATGCTACTGTGCATAAGGCTTCATAGATATCACAATCATTTATTTTCCATGAAGGTAAAGGAGTTATGTTTTGACCGTCCACAGAAAGTTCAACGACTTCCCAATTACCTGGTTTCATGAGTCGCTTGGATGCTCTTTTGTCTTTATCGCATGATGAGCGAACCTTTCCATTTTATCTGAAACTGTTCTTTTATAGCGTCTGCTCTACACCATGCATTTAGGTTTTCAGAGAATTTAGCGCGTTTTTTTTTCTTTTATTAAGGCATAAATTTTCAAGTATAGCAGTCGTTACGGTTGTAAATTTTAACGCAGAGAAAAGGAAAAAGATAAGCTAAAAATGCGAAATGCTATGTTTATTAAGTATATAATTTCAGTACTTTTATGAATCAATTCTAAAATCATTTTACACATGAATAAGTGCTCATTATTTTTTCTCCTAATGCTAATATCTAGCGGATTTGCCTTTACACAAATAGAGTTGACAAAAGGGAAATATCAATTCAACAAAATTGTAGAGTGGCCTGGTCAAGGTTCTGTTTTAATTGCCGAAGATCCAACAGGAGCAACAAATGACATCTCTCTTAATTTATTGAATAATGAAGGAGCTATTCCATGGAGTAAAACCATTTATCCGAAAAGTAAAAACCCAAAGTTGATTATTTCTGACCATTCAAATTACTTCTATTATATAGATAATTTCAAACCAGATAATAACTTTATTCATTACAACCAAGTGAACCAAAGTGGCGGGATTGTCTCTACAAAATTTGATGTCCTAAAAGTCATAAGAACATACGGATACACAACACCCAATGATTTAGAATTAAATGAGATTATCAATACGCCTAGTGCTTTGGTCTTCTATTTTCAGCTGCCTATTAAAAGTGAAGGAATTATAGAAAATATCTTTATTTCAATTACACACCACAACAATAGGGTTTATCATCACAAAGGTCCTTCAACTGATATTAAGTTGCAGAAAAAAGGAAATGTAGGCCCTCTGCTATTCGCTGGGGCAAATACGCAATCGATTCATTTCACCTATTTTTCTACAGATGCAAATAAAAGCATTGCCAATTTCGTAGGTTTTAGTCCAAAAGGAGAACCAATTATAGATCAATTGTTAAGAATTCCAGCTGCTAATCCAATCGTTTCAGCGTTTCAGTCTCTAAATTTAGATGGAAGTATTTATGTTGAAAACAAAACTTTATTTGAAGCAAGAGGAAAAGGTGTTTTCTTAAACAATCAATATTATTTTATTCTGAATGATGCAGCAACAAACTGTCTTACTATCTATGGCTTAAACGAGAAAAAAGAAGTGGTAAAGCTCAACAAATGTGAAGGAAATCAGGCCTCTTCTCGCAATCCAAAAGCCACGATATCCTATTTCGAAATGGATGGAGATCTTTATTTAACTAGTGAAATTGAAGATAGTTTTTCATCTAACAAAATTGATAAAGAAGGAATACAAACTTTAGACTTAATAAAAAAAGACTTAGAAAACATTCAATTAAACCCAAGTTCTTTCAAAACAAAAGATAAAACTGCTAATTTTGTGCACGTAATTAATGGAACTCCTTTTTATACAAGCACACAAGAAATGGATAAACAGGAAAAAATCATATTTAAGCAATAAAGATGAAGGTTATAGGAATTTGTGGTGGAAGTGGTTCAGGAAAAACAACTTTATTGAACCGTTTGGCAGAATATTACACTGAATATAACCCTTCCGTTTTTTCAATGGACAATTATTATAAACCTATTGAAGAACAATCTATAGACACCAACGGAAAAGTAAATTTCGATTTACCTTCAGCCTTAAATAAGGAACTTCTGGTTAAAGACCTTAAAAGATTAGTTGGAGGAAAAAGCATTGAAGTTTTTGAATACCAATTCAATGCAGGAAACAACAGAAACGTCTTAATTACAATTGAGCCTTCTCCTTTACTTATTGTTGAAGGACTTTTTATTTTTGAATATGAAGAAGTGCTTGAGTTGTTAGATTTCAGCATCTTTGTAGATGTTGATCCAGCAATTCAATTAGATAGAAGGATTTACCGTGATCAAGAGTCTAGAGGTTATTCTCGCGCTGAAATTATGTACCAATGGGATAACCATGTTACACCATGTTATAATTCATTTTTGGCGCCACACGAAACCAAAGCTGATTTTATTTATCACAATGATAGCCGTGCCGAAAACGATTTTTTACGTTTAACAGGTGTTTTAGAACCTATGCTTCCTAAATAGTGTCTGGTCGGAAACACAACAAAATTAAAATTGATTCTTTTGAGTCTATTTTACTTTTTTTCTTGTCAGCTGATGCTTAGGTATCTCCTAAAGAAAGAAAAACAAACCGCAGCGAAGCAAGCTCATAGCCTGTCCCGAGAAATCGGGAAAAACCTTAAAAAATTATATGATTGAATAAATACCTCTCATCCCGATAAAATCGGGAATAAAAATCGTCTGTTTCCAACCAGACACTAAATAAAAGTAATCTATATTCCTTGAAAATAGTTAGATTTGTCTGTAATGGCGTCTATTTCAAACAAATCTAAATGGTTGCTGCTCGCTCTCATAAGTATCATTTTATCATGGGCTGCTTATTCCCTATTCTATAATACCGATATTGAAAGTGAGCAGGAACGTTTTCAGAAAGATTTTTCTGATCTCGAACAACAGCAGACTTCTTTTAAAGAATCACTATATAAAGATGTAAAAAGCAACACCATTAAACGTTTATGGTCGCTTTCTGAACTTCAAAAAAGCGACTTTCTTATTCATATCTTTCGGAACGATTCCTTGGTGTATTGGAATTCAAACCAAATCAATATTAAGAGCGATCTTGCTAAAATCAACGCTCATTTTGTTGGCAAATTCTCTAATGGCTATTATTTAGTCGATCAACTTCAAGTCCATGATCTACAAGTTATTATCAGCAGTAAAATCAAAAATGAATTTTTCTATGAAAACAATGCGCTCAAAAACAATCTAACGCCCTACTTTAATACTGCAAACGAAGTAACTATTCAATGGGAAAAAAATGTGAACAACATTCCCATTTTATCTGCTAATGAAAAAACCTTATTCTATTTGACAGTTCTTCAAGAAAAGTCTCTTAGTAAGTATAAGCAATTACTGATTTTTGGTTTATATGCCTTTGGATTTTTAAGTTTATTTATTGCGCTTACAAAAAGTATTATCTCCTATGCACAACTCCACAAGTGGTTAATTATTGTTTATCCAACTTTGCTTTTTATTCTTCGCTATTTGTCAATTCAATATGGTTGGATAAAACTGTTCAGTGAATTTGAACTTTATGATCCTATTTTATATGCGAATAACAGCTTTATTCCTAATCTAGGAAGTCTCATTTTAACTTTAATCATCACAGCAATTGTCGTTTGGTGGGTTTTACATTTCTTAAATATCCTGAAGGAAAACACTAAAAAAGGAGCTTTCGTTTTAGTTACTGCTTACTTGATTTTATTGGTTTTTTCTGCGCTTATCAGTTACATTTTCGAATCATTAATTATCAATAGTTCCATATCCTTGAGGATTGATGAAGTATTCACTCTTTCGCTTTATTCGGTGATTGCTTTAATCATTATTTCATGTTTGTTTTTGGCCTATTATCTGTTGATTCGCCAAATCAGTATAAAACTAATCCGCTCTGTCATTCCACTCAATAGATTAGCCATTCTTTGGTTCATAAGTGGAATTATCTTCGTTTTTATAGAGATAATTTATGTTCAAAAAAACATTACTAATGCCTTGTGGCCTGTATTACTGAACTCTTTATTCTTTTATTTGGCAACAAAAAATCACCGCTTAAATGCCTTAAAATACCATATTGCAATTGTTATTATAATTGGCTTTTACGGAGCTGTTATTCTTTTTGAAAACAACGAGTCAAATGAGCACCAAAAACGAGAGTTATATGCCAATCAACTAATTACAGACCAAGATCCAAATATGGAGATTGAATATGCAACTACCATTGAAAAACTTATTAATAACTCTAGCTTCTATAATTTAGTGGAAGAAACTGATTTATTTACCGCCCCAAATTTTTATACACAAATTGAAAATTGTTGCTTCGGTGAATTTTGGGAAAGGTATGAAATGAGTTTTTTCTTCTTCCAGCCAGATGGATCACCATTGATGGATTACCTTTCGAATCAATCCAAAACAAAAGAGGAAATTGAACACTTGGTGGAGATGCATTCTTCAAATTCGTCAATTGCAGATGATCTATACTTTATTAAAGATTATCACGATCAATTGAGTTATGTTGGGTACAGAGAAATCATCCGTTCCGATTCATCAAAGCTTGATTTTTATATTCTTTTTAAGTCTAAAAAAATACCAGAGCAAATTGGTTTTCCTCGCTTATTGATGAATGAAAAATCCTATGCACTTCAGGATTTGGAAGATTATTCAATTGCTCGTTATTCGAATGATCAATTAGTAATGCGTTTTGGAGGTTATAATTTTCCTACCAATATTTCTTATTTTCAAAATCAATTCAACAAAAAAGCTGGGTTTGTGACCATAAAAGGAATGAGTCATTTGATCTATCAGCAAGAAGATGGTCAAGCAGTAATCATTTCAAAACCAGAGAAGCGTTTTATTGAACAACTAAGCACATTCTCCTACTTGGTTCTTTTCTTTGGTGTTTTTGCTTTAATTGTATTATTATTTTTCAATTGGAAATCAATTTTTCCTTTTACTTCATTACAGCTATCACTTAAAGTTCAATTAGTTTTAGTAGGAATGGTCGTTGGGTCGTTTATCATTTTTGCCTATGTAGCTATTCAAAACGTAACACGTCAATACGGTATTTATACGAATGACAATTTGAAAGAAAAAATCTATTCTGTTGCGATTGAAATAGATCAAAAAATTGGAGATAAAGAAGAATTGAATCGTGTAACTAATGGTGATTATCTGAACTATATTCTAAAGAAATTCGCCAATGTATTTGTTACTGATATCAATTTTTATGCTTTAGATGGAGAATTGTTTGCTACTTCACAACCTAAGCTTTATGACAAAGGGGTGAGTACAAATCAAATGAATAACCGTGCATTTTACGCAATGAATTTCAATCAAAGAAGTGAATTCATACATTTGGAACAAATAGGCGAACTTTCTTTTCTATCTGCCTATTTACCCTACAGCAATCATGAAGGAAAACTTTTAGGCTACATCAATTTACAGCATTTCTCAAAACAAAATGCTTTTGAAAATCAAATGAATGATTTCATTGTTGCTGTGATTAATATTGCTGTTTTATTGCTTGTAATTACGGTTGTATTGGCCATTTTTGTATCTGGATGGATTACTGCCCCATTGAGATTAATTCAGCAAAGTTTTAGAAATGTGGAACTGGGCAAAGAGAATAAACCAATTGCATACGAAGGAGACGATGAAATTGGAGCGCTTGTAAAAGACTACAATACCAAATTAGTTGAGTTAGAATTAAAAGCAATGCAACTCGCAAAGAGCGAAAGGGAGACTGCATGGAGAGAAATGGCTAAACAAGTGGCACATGAAATTAAGAATCCATTGACGCCAATGAAGCTAAGTGTGCAACATTTTCAGCGCTCATTTGATGTAAATGATCCAAATGCAAAGGAAAAGATGCAGCGTATTGCTAACTCTCTAATAGAGCAAATTGATGCACTAACAAAAATTGCAAATGAATTTTCAAACTTCGCCAAAATGCCAAAAGCGAATGAAGAAAGTCTCCACTTAATTCCAGTACTTTACAATATTGTAGACTTATATTCGTCCAAAAAAGTATTGATTGATTTAGTAATTGATACGGAGAAAAATTGGATTATTTTCGCAGATAGAAACTTAATTCTTCGTGTTTTCAACAACTTGGTAAAAAATGCAATTCAAGCGACACCAGAGAATAACGTAACTCAAATTACTATTACTTGTGTTACTGAGAAGGAGCATTTCCTTATCTCTGTCCACGATAAAGGTTTGGGAATCCCAGTAGAAATTCAAAAGAAAATGTTCTCTCCTAACTTTACCACAAAAACAACTGGATCTGGACTAGGTTTAGCGATGGTAAAACAAATCATTACCAACCACAACGGAGAAACATGGTTTGAATCGGAAAAAGGCAGTGGAACTACATTTTATATTCGTTTGCCGAAGTATTAGTCAGTAGTCAATAGTCATTAGGGAGAGTAAGGAGAGTGTGGGATGACCCGTTTATTTTTTTGTGTTTCCCGATTTCTCGGGACAGGCTATGAGCTTGCTTCACGTCTGTTGGCATTAGCGCCCTTCGGTCACTGAGAACGCTTTAAAATATCGTCACCTCCCGTTGGTCAGTATTTTTATTTCTCTATTAAAAAAACAGCGCTTTATGCCTTTGATTTAAACGTTTTCTAAACAAATAACAATTTGAAAATATGCAGTTCATAATATTTTAGGGTAAACAAGCGGATAAGCATAAAATTAACCCTGAATGCCACCCAAAAAAAAAGTGGAAGCCTCACGACTTCCACTCTTCAAAATATTTATTCTAAAATATTTAATTCCTAACTGCAGTATCTGCTTTAAGTAATTCACGATTCATACGGGCAATGTTCTCCAAAGAGATTCCTTTAGGACATTCAGCCTCACATGCTCCAGTATTAGAACAGTTTCCAAAACCTTCTGCATCCATTTGATTAACCATGTCTTGAACACGTTTCTTTGCCTCCACCTTACCTTGTGGTAACAAAGCAAATTGCGAAACTTTCGCAGCAACGAATAACATTGCTGAACTGTTTTTACAAGCTGCAACACATGCTCCACAACCGATACAGGTCGCTGCATCGAATGCCATATCTGCATCCTCCTTAGGCACGGGAATAGAGTTGGCATCTTGCGTATTTCCAGACGTATTTACTGAAACATAGGCTCCAGACTGTTGAATACGATCAAATGCACTTCTATCTACCACTAAATCTTTAATGATTGGAAATGCTTTTGCTCTAAATGGTTCTATATAAATAGTATCTCCATCTTTGAACTTACGCATGTGTAATTGACATGTTGTAACTCCTCTGTCTGGACCATGAGGCTCACCGTTAATATATAATGAACACATTCCACAAATTCCTTCACGACAATCATGATCAAAGGCTACAGGTTCGTCATTTTTTGAAATTAGGTCTTGATTTAAAACGTCAAGCATTTCAAGGAAAGACATATCTCCAGAGACATCACTGATCTGATAATTCACCATCTTTCCTTTATCGCTGGCGCTTTTTTGTCTCCATATTTTTAATGTCAAATTCATATCTCTAATTTTTTATGATTTTGAAAGGCATTCATCACACACTTTCAATTTACATTTATTTGTAGCTTCTCGTTTTAAGTTCAATATTCTCATAAACTAGATCTTCCTTGTGCAAGATTGCATCTGCTGGGTTACCAGTATATTCCCACATAGAAACATACTTATAGTTTTCATCATCACGTTTTGCCTCACCTTCTTCAGATTGAGACTCTTCACGGAAGTGACCTCCACAAGACTCTTCTCTATCCAAGGCATCTTTTGCGAATAATTCACCAAGCTCTAAGAAATCTGCTACACGCCCTGCTTTCGCTAATTCCTCATTAAATTCATTTCTTCCTCCAGGAATCAAAACATCTTTCCAGAATTCATCACGCAAAGCTTTAATTTCAGAAATTGCAGAAACTAATCCAGCTTTGTCACGCGCCATTCCACATTTCTCCCACATAATATGGCCTAACTTTCTGTGGAAATAATCCACTGACTTAGTTCCTTTATTGTTGATGAAATGGTCTAGATTGCTTACTACGTCTTTTTCTGCATCAGCAAATGCTTGCTGATCCGTTGAAATTGGTCCAGTACGAATATCATCTGCTAAATAATCACCAATTGTATATGGCAATACAAAGTATCCATCAGCCAAACCTTGCATTAATGCTGAGGCCCCTAAACGATTTGCTCCGTGATCTGAAAAGTTTGCTTCTCCTATCGCATATAATCCAGGAATGGTTGTCATTAAGTTATAATCAACCCAAATTCCTCCCATCGTATAGTGAACAGCAGGGAAAATCATCATTGGCGTTTCATATGGATTCTCATCAACGATTTTCTCATACATTTGGAAAAGGTTACCATATTTATTGGCAATAACTTCTTTCCCTAATTTTGTAACCAATGTTTTATCATTCTCATCTAGACCCTGAACATGTGCTGTTTCTTTTCCATAACGTTCAATTGCTGCTTCGAAATCAAGATATACAGCTTGGCCGGTTTGGTTTACACCGTAACCAGCATCACAACGTTCTTTTGCCGCACGAGACGCAACGTCACGTGGGACTAAGTTTCCGAAAGCAGGATAACGACGCTCTAAATAATAATCTCTATTTTCTTCGGTGATTTTTGTAGGTTTTAATTGACCTGACTTAATCGCCTTAACATCTTCTAAATTTTTAGGAACCCAAATACGTCCGTCGTTTCTTAATGATTCCGACATCAACGTTAGTTTCGCTTGTAAATCACCAGCTACAGGAATACATGTTGGGTGAATTTGAGTAAAACATGGATTTGCAAAATAAGCTCCTTTTTTATGAACTTTCCAAGCAGCAGAAGTATTACTTCCCATTGCGTTTGTCGATAAGAAGAAAACGTTTCCGTATCCTCCAGAACCAATAACAACAGCGTGAGCACTGTGTCGTTCAACTTTCCCAGTTACTAAATCTCTGGCAATAATTCCTCTTGCTTTTCCATCAACAATTACAACATCCAACATTTCGTGACGGTTGTACATTTTGATTTTTCCACGACCGATTTGACGGTTCATTGCTGAATAAGCTCCTAATAATAATTGCTGTCCTGTTTGTCCTTTTGCATAAAAAGTACGTGAAACTAATACTCCACCAAAAGATCGGTTGTCTAAAAGTCCACCATATTCACGCGCAAAAGGAACTCCTTGCGCAACACATTGGTCGATAATATTTGCCGATACTTCAGCCAAACGATAAACATTTGCCTCTCTTGAACGATAATCCCCCCCTTTTACTGTGTCATAAAACAAGCGATAAATTGAATCTCCATCTCCTTGATAGTTTTTTGCTGCGTTTATTCCTCCTTGGGCCGCAATTGAGTGCGCTCGCCTTGGTGAATCTTGAAAGCAAAATGCCTTTACGCTATATCCTAATTCAGCTAAAGTTGCTGCTGCAGATCCTCCTGCGAGTCCAGTACCTACTACAATCACGTCAATTAAACGCTTATTTGCAGGATTTACTAAATTTATATTGTTCTTGTGGTTTGTCCATTTATCTTTTAACGCACCACTTGGTATTTTTGCATCTATCTTTGTCATAACCTCCTAGTTTAATGTCGTTACATAAAGTGAAATTGCAATCAGAATAAATCCTAAAGGAACTGCAATTGAATAAAATACTCCGAATTTCTTTAATCCATCAATGTACTTGTTGTTCTGACCCATTGATTGGAATGCAGAACCAAAACCATGTAACAAATGCAAAGACAAAAGAATAAAAGCAACAACATATGCTATTACTCTAGCTGGATTTGCAAATTTATGCAACAGCTCTTCGTAATATCTTGTTGGGTCTGCTGGATTCATTTGAATGTATTTGTAATTCATCTCTGGAAACCAAAAATCTACGAAGTGAAGTGCTAAAAACGCTAAGATGACCAAGCCTGAAATAGTCATGTTTCTAGACATCCATGAAGAGTTCGCTGAACCATTGAACTTATTGTAAGAAATTGGTCTTGCTGCTCTATTCTTCAATTCTAAATAAAATCCCATTACAAAGTGAAACACAACTGCAAAAATCAAAATCGGCTGTGCCAAAAATTGCACCAGAGGATTTGTTCCCATGAAATGGGACAATTCATTAAAAGTGTCAGGACTAATTATCGCTGTTATATTAATAACAAGATGTTGTAACAAAAAAACCATTAGGAATAATGCCGATAAAGCCATTGCAACCTTCCTTCCTATTGATGATTTAAATAAACCAGATTTGCTCATAATTATTTATGTATTTGTATTGTAACAAGCAAAAATAAAGGTTAGTTTGATTTATTGCTCACTTTTTAGCTATTTAGAATTGATTTAGATAAGGAAGTGACAATTCTATCGATTTACTTTAAAATCAGATAAACCTGTTCCTAGTTGATTAACAATACTTTCAAATAGAGAACAAGTACTTTGAAAGTGATGATCTATTTAACAACATCTATATTGAAGTTTAAAGATAAAATTTAGTGCTCAAAATTATACCTATCGACTGATTATCAGTCTACTCAAACAATGGGCAAGCATTTTGGGAGCGTTTTCCCCTCCTGCAACCGCTAAATTGCAAAGATATTTCATGTGTATGGAAATTTCCTCCGCGAATTGCTGAGGTGATATAGTCGAAACTATAGCCAACTGTAAACTGCTTGATGTTCACTTTTAGGAAAGCAATAAAAGCATCCGTATTTCTATATCCTACTCCCAACATTAATGTATTTTGGAAATCCAACATTAAATTAATATCAAAACTTATTGGTCCAGCAGGAGGAATTCGAAATAAAATTCCAGGCAAAAGTGAATTATCATTATCGAAGGTAAATTTTGTTCCTGTTTGTATCTTTGTATGCAGGCTAAATCTAGAGGTAAATCCAACATCTTCCCATTTATTCCGAGCAATTTGATCAACTGCAGCACCAACGTAAAAGTTTTCAGAATTGTACCAAACGCCTAAACCGAATAGAGGAAACAGCATTTGATTGACAGATTGCGCAACTGCAGGATCAGCTTCGATAGTTGTGGCTTGGGTATGGTCATAAGCAAATTGTTGAATTCCTGCCGACAAACCAAAACTTAATCGGCGTTCATTTCTCATTGGAAAATGAAGTGCGTAGGCCATCGTTAATGCAAAATTATTGAATGGCCCAAATACATCTCGTTCGATTTTACCACCCAAACCATGAAATGAATCATTGTAGCGTTTCTTTCGTTTTTTTAATGGCGCATTAACGGTAAATAATCCGCTTTCTGGTGCACCTTCAAATCCTGCCCATTGTGCTCGAACTGCAGTTCTTACATCCAAACAGCGCTTAACACCGGCCAAAGCAGGATTAATTGCAAATTGATTAAATGACCATTGTGAATATTGGGCAATTTGCTGACTCCATCCAGAAAAGGAAAGTGCCAAAATTAGAAGTGTGATAATTTTTCTCATCTAATAATTGTAACCGTTCCTTTTAATGGCTTGTCATACTGTTCATCTCTTAAATTAATGACATAATAATAACTTCCTGTCGCCAATTCTTTACCTGATTTAGAAGTTCCATTCCATCTTTTATCAAATGGGTAGCCAGTAGTTTGAAAAACCAATTGACCCCAACGCGAGAAAACTTGAATAGTACAGTCTGGAAAATTATTGATTCCTAAAATCTCCCAATTGTCATTAATTCCATCGCCATTAGGTGTAAATGTATTGGGAACTTCCAATTGACTTTCAACGAATACTGTTACCTCATCTGTAATTGAACAAGTCCCATTGTCGACTGTCAAAAAATAAATTGTTGTTTCATTTGGATTTACAATTGGTTTAATCAGAGTAGGGTCATTCATATTATAAAAAGGGCTCCATAAAATATTGGCTTCGTTAGTTTGACCTTGCAATTGAATACTTTCTCCTTGTTGAATGTAAAGATCAGGGCCTGCATCCACTAAAAAGTCAAGGACGGTAAAAGTTATTGAATTACTTATTATGGTATCTTTACATTGCGTAAAACAAACCATCTCAGCAGTAACCACGTCATTGTTTGCCAATTGCTTAAACTCAAAATCAGGATCAAAGGTGGACCCAATTAAAACACCATTAGCATACCAATTAAATATCAATTGGTCGTCACAATCTATAGTAGAAGCTTGAAAAATGACATTCTCATCTTTGCAAACAACTGTTTCATCTGTAGAAATTGAAATTTGCGGATTTCTAGAAATTCCTGTTCCTGTTAGCGTCAAATCAAAAGTTGATTCTGCGTTTTGAGAAGTTCCTGCTGTTCCATTTACAATGACATAATAAGTTGTGTTTGGTGGCAAACCAACTGCATTTAAAGAAAATGCGGCTGTCGCGTTCGCTTCACAATTAGAAATCAAAGTATAAGACGAGGATATACAAGGAAGTGTAGCTTCGATAATAGCGGCTTGTAATCCATTTCCTTGTCCGGGGTTATTTTCAAAAACAATATTGGTGAAATTAACATTAAGGTCACCCCCTATATCATTGGTTGTTAAAGTCATCCAAATGGTGTTTTCTCCGCTGAAGCAAAAATTGAAATCATCTTCACAATTATTACAAAATGTAGCATTTGCGTCTATGTTATTGAGAGTAAAAGTAGTATTTGGACACAATTCAAAAGCATCAGAACAATTATTATAATCCTCTTGTCCAAAGACAATTAGACACTGAATAAAAGGAATAAAGAGGAGAATGTATTTCATCATACTTATAAACGACTTTGACTTACTTAAATTTATAACAACGAAGATAAAATTAATTTATGTGAAAACATCAATTAATTCTCCAAATGCCAATTGATATAATTGGCTCAGATCTAATAAACGTAACAAATCAACAGTATTCGTTCCGAATATCTGTAAATCTAATTTTATTAGTGTACCGATATCAAAATGGCATGAGAATTATTACCAAAAAAAGGAAAAAGTACTTCTCAATCACTTAAGGGCATCTCTAATAACTCTGTTTGGAATGATAAGGCAGTTATTTTTTTCAGATACAAGGCGCTGAAAACGGAATTTAGCTGGGCTAAATGAGTATTTCGGCAACGAAGTAGTTGGAAGAAAGAACAAGTTAGCAACCAAAGTAGGGTTTTTAGAGGTGCCCTTAAAATTAGTGCTTTTTAAAGCTGTTCGTAATGACAAATATTTAAGCACCATTTTCCCCAACCGAACAATCAAAACATATGTCATTCCGATGAATTGAAACGACTGAGGAATCCCTTCCCCCTGCTTACCAAATTCATGCTTTTTATAAAGTAGAATAAAAAAGTTCTATTCTAACCTGATTAATTCACAAACTTTAATTCACTTCATTTTTCCCAAAAAATATCTCCATAGATTTGGGGGCTGAGATAAAATTTTAGATTTTTGTCGCTAGATAGATAAAATTTGAAATTTCAGGACGTAACTCTTCATTTCAGTTTTATGATTTCAACCTAGATTACTTTTAAATTACGCTAAGAAGTTAAAGAACAACATCTAACGAGTCTGGATTAGGTGCTGTTTATTTGAAAATGAGTAATGCAATTTTCAAAAATCCTC
>Ga0307967_1000216_pt1 | contig 41421 bp, 41 predicted proteins | sample OrgLakmetagen648_FD_201828 | JGI IMG/M metagenome (GOLD analysis project Ga0307967, IMG submission 201828) | Saline water microbial communities from Organic Lake, Antarctica - #648 | ecosystem: Environmental > Aquatic > Non-marine Saline and Alkaline > Saline | place: Antarctica: Organic Lake... | reverse complement strand
GCGAGGGCCAGGCTCTGTTCGCGTGCCGGCAGATCGGGGTGCTCTGCCAGGCATGCCAGCGCGCTCTGCGCGGCGTGCAGAAAATCGGCCTGGCCGCTGTCGTGAAAGGCGTCTAGCGCGAGGGTGGCGCGGTGGAACCATTCGCCGGGCGTTTGCGCGTCGGGTAGCGGCCAGTGGCCGTTGCCCAGCGCATTGCCCCGGGCGGCTTTACTGCTGTCAGACGGGCGCAGCGCCACGCTTTCGGCAAGCAAGTCGGCCAGCTCCCAGAGCGCATCGGGCGCGCCGGCTTTGAGTTCAAGCTCCAGCTCGCGGATGGGCGCGCGCGCCTGCCCACAAATGACCTCACCTTCATCCAGCGCCACTTCAATCACGCTTTGGCGGTAGGTTATTTCAAAGCGCCGACGGGTGAAGTCGGTGCGTAACTGCACGGCAAGCCGCGTTAGTGTTTCACGGCCCAGCGCTCGCATCGGAGGGAGGTCGGCAAGCCCCGCTAGATCAAGCCCTGAGGCGTCGAGCTTTGCTGATGCCACTTCCCATTCCCACTCGTTGCGCGTGGACAGCCCGCCGCTGCTGTGTCCGGCCGTTTTCAGCGTTTGCAGCGTGAAGCCGTCAACCTGGCGCAGCCGCAGGGCGATGCGCGCGGCGGCAAGCGTGCCCTCGGGGGTGTCAAAGTAGGCGTTGGCAAGGGTTTGCTTTGCCGATGCGTGGGCGGCCAAGCGGGGATGGGCAATGAGCTGGGCAGGGCTTTCGGGGGCGAGCGCGAGCTTGAGCTCGATTTCCTGCGGCGCCGGCTCGGCCGCTTGGGAGTCAGAGCGTGAAACAGAGCTTGGCATGACGCGTGCTACCTCTTGGTATGTCGATGATCCCATATGACAATGGGGTGAAACTTTTATGACTTTATGAACTTTTTGTGACGGCGGCCAGGCCAGTCTCTATACTGGCGCCGCCAATTCCGGGCTTTCCGACAACAGGCTTAAAGGCTTTATGGTTACCTCGAATCCTTTTTCTTCAATGTTTGGCCGCTCGCCATTCCAGCCGCTGCTGGCACATATCGTCAAGGCTAATGAATGTGCCGACCAGCTACTGCCGTTCTTTGAGGCGTCCCTTGAGAATGACTGGGAAAGCGCGGCCAAACTGCGCGAGAACGTCACGCGCCTTGAGCACGAAGCCGACGAGCTCAAGACCGAGCTGCGTCTCAATCTGCCCAACACCATGTTTTTGCCCGTGTCGCGTTCGGATCTGCTGGATCTGATCAGCGTGCAGGACAAGATTGCCAACAAGGTGCGCGACATTACCGGCATCATGGTCGGACGTAAAATGCAGGTGCCGGCCTCCCTTGCCGGCCCCATGCGTGACTATATCCGCACCAGCGTGAAGTGCGTGGCGCAGGCGCGCCAGGCGCTTGAGGAGCTGCAGGACCTGCTGGACTCCGCCTTTGGCCGCAACGTCGCTGACGTGATGCAGAACATGATTCGTGAACTGCATGTGCTGGAGCACCAGACCGACAGCCAGCAGGTGGCGATTCGCCGTCAGCTGTTTGCGCTGGAAGAAGAGCTTCCGCCGGTGGATGTGATCTTTTTGTACAAGATCATCGACGGTATTGGCGAGCTGTCTGACCGCGCCGAGCGCGTGGGTAGCCGTCTGCAGATTCTCACCGCGCACTAAGGGGGCAGTATGCAGGTTATTGCACAGCACGGCGACGTTCTCATCTTTCTGGCCTGCGCGTTCGGTTTTTTCATGGCCTGGGGCGTGGGCGCCAACGACGTGGCCAATGCCATGGGCACCTCGGTGGGCTCCCGGGCGATTACCATCAAGCAGGCCATCATCATTGCGGTGGTGTTCGAGTTTCTGGGCGCCTGGCTTGCCGGGGGCGAGGTCACCGATACGATCCGCAAGGGCATTATTGACCCTGAGCTTCTGCAGGATGACCCGCAACTACTGGTGTACGGCATGCTTGCCGCCTTGCTGGCGGCGGGCACTTGGCTGCTTCTCGCTTCGCTCAAGGGCTGGCCGGTATCGACCACCCACTCGATCGTCGGCGCGATTGTCGGCTTTGCCGTGGCCGGGCTGGGCGCATCAACGGTGGACTGGGGCGTGGTGGGCACTATCGCGGCAAGCTGGATTGTCTCGCCGCTGCTGGCCGGTACGGTGGGCTTTGTGCTGTTCAAGTCGGTCCATCTGCTGATTTTTGAAGACCGCGACCCGCTCGCCGCGGCTAAGCGCTATGTGCCGTTTTACATGTTTATGGTCGGCTTTATCGTGTCGATGGTCACCATGACCAAAGGGCTCAAGCACGTGGGGCTACACATCAGCTTTGTGCAAAGCCTGGGGCTTTCGGTGCTGGTGGGGCTTGTTATCACCGGTATCGGGATCATGCTTGAACGGCGCGTCAAGTACGTGCATTCACACGAAGACCAGTTTGGCTATGCCAACGTCGAGCGCGTGTTTGGCGTGCTGATGTTGTTCACCGCCTGCGCCATGGCCTTTGCCCACGGCTCCAACGACGTGGCTAACGCAGTGGGCCCGCTGGCCGCGGTGATCAGCGTGGTGCAAAACGGCGGCGAGATCGGCGGTGCTGCGCTGGTGCCCTGGTGGGTGCTGGTGCTGGGTGGCGCCGGTATCGTGGTGGGGCTGGTGACCTACGGCCATAAGGTGATTGCCACCGTGGGCACGCGCATCACCGAGCTGACGCCGAGCCGCGGCTTTGCTGCTACGCTGGCAGCGGCTACTACCGTGGTGCTGGCCTCGGGCACGGGGCTGCCGATTTCGACCACGCAGACGCTGGTCGGCGCGGTGTTGGGCGTGGGGCTTGCTCGTGGGATGACCGCGCTCAACCTGCGCGTGATTGGCACCATTGCAGTGTCGTGGCTGATTACCTTGCCCGCTGGCGCCGGGCTTTCCATTCTGTTCTTCTTTATGTTGAAAGGGATGTTTGGCGCCTAAGCCGACCCCCTGATGTAATGACTGCTGCTGGAGAGCTACCCGTGGAGACGCGCTTCCCCTTTGTTGACTGGTTTCGTAACGCGGCGCCGTATATCAATGCGCACCGCGGGCGCACCTTTGTCATTCTGGTTGAGGGCGAGGCGATGGCCTCGGAGCGCGGCGAACAGTTGATCCAGGACTTGGCGCTGTTGCATACGCTCGGCGTACGCCTGACGCTAGTGTTCGGCATTCGCCCGCAGGTGCAGGCGGCACTGGAAGAGGCTAGCGTGACGCCGCGGCGGGTGAACGGGCGCTGGGTGGCGGATGGCGCGGTGATGCGCCAAGTCGAGCGGGTAGCCGCCCAGCAGCGCCTGTGGCTCGAAGCGCGGCTTTCGTTGGGGCTGCCGAGCACGCCGTTGCACGGCGTGGAGCTGAGCGTGGTCTCGGGCAATTTGGTCACGGCCAAGCCGCTGGGCGTGCGCGAAGGCATCGATTTCGACCACAGCGGTGAGGTGCGCCGGGTACGCGCTGGCGCTGTCGAAGGGCTTTTGGATCAGGGCTCGCTGGTACTGCTGCCGCCGCTGGGGTTTTCCAGCACCGGCGAAGTGTTTGATCTGGACGCCGCTGACGTCGCTCGGCATGCCGCCGTGGCGCTCAAGGCCGACAAGCTCATCTTGCTGGGCGAGTCTGACGGGCTGACCGACGAGCACGGTGCGCTGCTGCGCCAGCTGGCCCCGATTGATGCGGCCCCGCGGTTAAACGCCGCCACGCCGGGCAGCGAGCTTGCCCGCCATCTTCAGGCCGCTTGCGCGGCCGCGCGCGAAGGCGTGGCGCGTACCCACCTGCTGTCGTGGCGCAATCACGATGCGCTATTGGGCGAGCTTTTTACCCGCGACGGCGTGGGCACCATGATCACCCAGCACCGCTACGAGCAGCTGCGTCCGGCAACGCTTGGCGACGTGGCCGGCTTGCTAGAGCTTTTAGAGCCGCTCGAGCAGCGCGGCATGCTGGTGGCGCGCTCCCGTGAGCGCCTTGAGCACGAAATCGACGACTATCTGGTGATCGAGCGCGACGGCATGGTGATCGGCTGCGGTGCGCTGCAGCTCTTTGACCACGCCGACGTAGCCGAGCTTGCCTGCGTGGCGGTGCATACCGATTATCGCGGCGGCGCGCGCGGCGAGCGGCTGGTTGAAGCGCTTGAACAACGTGCGCGAACCCGCGGCGTAGGCGCGCTTTTTGTACTCACCACCCACACCGTTCACTGGTTTGCCGAGCACGGCTTTCGTCCGTCAAGCCTGGACGAACTGCCGCCGCTCAAGCGCGACGCCTATAATCACGCGCGTAAATCCAAGGTGCTGTTCAAGACGCTTGGTTGAGCGTTTCCCTTCTGATGTGCTTATTGAAAGCGCCGTTTGTCCCTGTGGCGATGCCCGCTACAGGGTGATGAGAATTCCGCCACTGGCCAAGATGATCACCACTGCCCAGGCGGGCAGTTTCCAGACGTTGAGCAGAAGAAAACCGGTCAGCGCCAGGGCGAACTCACGAGGGCCGAGAATGGCGCTGGTCCAGACTGGTTGATAAAGAGCCGTACCCAGAATGCCGACGACTGCCGCATTGGCGCCGTGCATCAGCGCTTGAGCGCTATCCCGGCGGCGAAACCGATTCCAGTGGGGCAGCACCGCTACCAACAGCAGTATCCCGGGCAGGAATATCATGACTAGCGCAAGGGCAGCACCGAGCAGGCTGCTGCCGTGCGGCGCTATCATCGCGCCCAAATAGGCGGCAAAGGTGAACAGTGGCCCAGGTACGGCCTGGGCGGCGCCATAGCCTGTCAGGAACGCGTCCGCACTGACCCAGCCGGATTGCACTACCTCGGCTTCGAGCAGTGGCAGCACGACATGCCCACCGCCGAACACCAGGGCGCCGGCGTGATAGAAGGCCTCCATAATCGCCAGAGTGGCGGAGGGGCTGGCCCAGACCAGTAGCGGCAGGCCGGCCAGCAAGATGACGAAGGCGAGCCCCGCCCAGCGTCCGGCGCGGACGGAGACGAGCAGCGGCAGCTCGGGCGCGCTGGCCTTGGTGTGGGCCCGACACAGCGCCATACCAGCCAGGGCACCGACCACGATGGCCGCCACTTGGCCCGATGGGCCGCTGACCAGCACCACGGTGAACAACGCGGCCAGAGCGATGCCGGCGCGTCGAGGATCGGGGCAAAGGCTGCGGGCCATGCCCCACACGGCGTGGGCAACGATGGCTACCGCCATGATCTTGAGGCCGTGGATGATGCCCTGGCTGATGGGGCCATCAAGCACGGCAGCGCCCAGGGCGAACAGTACCAGCGCGATAGCCGAGGGCAGGGTGAAGGCCGTCCAGGCCGCCGCTGCGCCCCAGGGGCCGGCGCGCATCAGCCCCAGGGCGAAGCCCACCTGACTACTGGCTGGGCCGGGCATGAATTGGCACAGCGCCACCAGATCGGCATAGGCAGCTTCGGAGAGCCAGCGGCGCCGCTCCACAAACTCGGTGCGAAAGTAGCCGAGGTGGGCAATGGGGCCGCCGAAGGAGGTCAGGCCCAGCAGCAGAAAGGCGCTGAACACGTCTCTGACGCGCCCCGAAGGATGTGGCGTATGGCGCATTGCCCGGACTCCTTGTCATCGTGCTTCAGCTGCGTGGTGCAGCACATATCATCTTACTAAATCGGCGGGTCATGATGCTCCATGGTATTGACACCTGCATGACAAGCCGGCGTTCGCCGCTCATGCGTGAGGCGCAAGTGTCACTGGCATTTCGATCTGTTCCTTACGTGCAGGGCGCCGGCGCGCTTATTTGTAGCGCCGCTTCACGTCCACGCTTAGCCAACCCTCCCCTAAGCGCAGCTTGAGCCGCTGGCCGGGGGTGGTATCCGTGGCGCGGCGAACCACTTGCCCCTGCGCGTCCTGGGCAATGGCGTAGCCACGGCCCAGCACCGCCAGCGGGCTGACCGCATTAAGCTCGCGGGCGGCGGCGGTCAGGCGGGCTTGGCGTGCCTGACGCTGATGGCGCATGGCACTTTCCAACCGCCCGGTGAGCGCGACCAAGCGCTCGCTTTCCAGCCGGTGGCGGCGTTCCAGATGCTGGCTTTGCAAACGTTTTTCTAACTGCACGAGGGTGCTTTGCCGCTCGGCGAGGCTTTTGTGTGCGCCGCGCTCAAGCCGCACGTTCAGGACGTTCAGCTGCTGGCGCTTTTGGCTAAGCGCCTCGCCCGGGTGGCGCAGCCGTGCCCGCAGCGCGTCAAGGCGCTGGCCATCGCGCTCAAGACGCGCCTGCATGGCGTTTTTCAACCGCCGCTGCTGGTCGGCTATGCCGCTGCGCAGGGTGGGCTGGTCGGGCACCAGCTGCTCGGCGGCGGCGGACGGCGTCGGAGCGCGGCGGTCGGCGGCGAAGTCGGCCAGGGTAACGTCGACTTCGTGGCCCACCGCCGACATCACCGGCAGCCGCGAGTGATACATCGCTCGGGCCAGATGTTCGTTGTTGAACGCCCACAAATCTTCCAGGCTGCCGCCGCCCCGAGTCATCAGGATCACGTCTTTATCCGCCTCAAGGCGCGACTGGCGGTTCAACAGCCCGAGCGCGGCAATCATCGCCGGCGCGGCTTTTTCGCCCTGCACCGGCACCGGAATCACCGTCACTTCCACCAGCGGCCAGCGCTTTTCCAGCACCGCGAGCACGTCGCGAACGGCCGCGCCGCTGGTTGATGTAATGACCAACAGCCGCCGCGGCGGATAGGCGAGCGGGCGGGCGTTGGCGAATATGCCTTCGGCGTCGAGGCGCTTTTTCAACCGCTCGAAGGTGGCCAGCAGCTCACCAAGCCCCGCGGCCTGCACCGCTTCCACGATCAGCTGGTAGTCACCGCGGGGTTCAAACAGCGAGACCCGCGCACGCACCCTGACCTGGTTGCCGTCCTGCAGCGGAGCGGCAACAAAGCGCGCCTGGGTACGAAACAGCGCGCAGCGAACCTGGGCGCTGTCATCCTTGAGGCTGAAATAGACGTGCCCCGACGCGGGCCGGGCCACGTTGGAAAGCTCGCCTTCTACCCAGACCTCGCCCACGCCGCGTTCAAGGGAGCGGCGCGCCTGCTGGTTGAGCTGGCTGACGGAAAGGGGTGTTTCGCGGTTAGCAGACATAGGCGTTTGTTGTTTCAGGCGGTGGTTGTGTAAGACATTGAATGCGCAAAGAGCTGTATGAACGGTCAGGAAATAAGCCGTTAGAAAAGGCCGTTGAGCTTAGCCCAAATGTGTCGCCAGGAGTAGTGGCCGCGCCTTGGGTCGCGTGTCTTTTCATTGCCGAAAAGCCGTGCAAAACGCTACAATAAGGGACTAACCTTTCACGCCCCCTCTTCCCACTTCAACCTGGGTGTTGCCGCTATGCTACGTATGGCCCAAGAAGCGCTTACGTTTGATGACGTACTCCTCGTTCCCGGTTTCTCTGACGTGCTGCCCAATGACGTCATCCTGAAGACCCGCCTGACGCGTGACCTCGCGCTCAATATCCCGCTTGTTTCGGCAGCGATGGATACCGTGACCGAAGGGCGTCTGGCGATTGCCATGGCGCAGGAAGGCGGCATCGGCATCATCCACAAGAACATGACAGTGGCCCAGCAGGCGCTGGAAGTGCGCAAGGTCAAAAAGCACGAAAGCGTGATCGTCAAGGATCCGGTCACGGTGGGTCCCAAGACCAAGCAGGCCGAGTTACTGGCGATGGCGCGGGACAACGGTTTTTCCGGCTTCCCGGTGATTGAAGGGCAGACGTTGGTGGGGATGGTGACCGAGCGCGACATGCGCTTTCAGCCTAACCACGGCGACAGCGTGGCCGATATTATGACCCCGCGCGAACGGCTGGTCACCGTGCTGGAAGGCACCGGGCTTGACGTGATCAAGGCCCGGATGCAGGAGAATCGCATCGAGAAAATGCTGGTTGTCGACGACGACTTCCGGCTGCGTGGCCTGGTCACCTTCAAGGATATCGAAAAAGCGCGCACCTACCCAATGGCCGCCAAAGATGGCGATGGCCGCTTGCTGGTGGGGGCGGCAGTGGGTACCGGCCCGGAAACGCAGGATCGCATTGCCGCCCTTGCCGAAGCCGGCGTTGACGTGGTGATTGTGGACACCGCCCACGGTCATTCCCAGGGTGTGATCGAGCGGGTTCGCTGGGTCAAGCAAACCTTCCCTCAGATTCAGGTGATCGGTGGCAACATCGCCACCGGCGACGCCGCACGCGCGCTTGCTGAAGCCGGCGCCGACGGCGTGAAGGTCGGCATCGGCCCGGGCTCCATCTGCACCACGCGTATTGTGGCAGGCGTTGGCGTACCGCAGATTACCGCCGTGTCCAACGTTGCGGCAGCGCTTGAACCCTACGATATTCCGCTGATTGCCGACGGCGGCGTGCGTTTCTCCGGCGATTTGGCCAAGGCGATCGCGGCCGGCGCCAGCACGGTGATGGTCGGCGGGCTTTTGGCCGGCACCGAAGAGGCGCCCGGCGAGGTCGAGCTGTATCAGGGGCGTACCTACAAGGCGTACCGTGGCATGGGCTCCATGGGCGCTATGTCGCAGAGCCAGGGCAGCGCCGACCGCTACTTCCAGGATGCCAGCGCCAGCGCCGAGAAGCTCGTGCCCGAGGGCATCGAAGGCCGCGTGCCTTACAAAGGCATGATGGGTGCGATCGTCCACCAAATGATGGGCGGGCTGCGTGCCTCCATGGGCTACACCGGCTGTCGCGACGTGCAGCAGATGCGCACCCTGCCCGAATTTGTCAAAATTACCGGCGCCGGTTTCAACGAATCTCACGTCCACGACGTGCAGATTACCAAGGAAGCACCCAACTACCGCGCCGGCTAGACGGCAAACGCGACACACGGCGGCGAGGGCAAACCTCGCCGCTCGCTTTCAAGAGACACCGCGATGACTGATATTCACGCCCATAAAATCCTGATTCTTGATTTTGGCTCCCAGTACACCCAGCTGATTGCCCGCCGCGTGCGCGAGCTCGGCGTGTATTCGGCAGTGCGCGCCTTCGATATGACCGAAGCTGAAATCCGCGACTATCAACCCAACGGCATTATTCTTGCCGGCGGGCCGGAATCGGTCGCCGAGCTTGGCTCGCCCCGCGCGCCGGAGTGCGTGTTTAGCATGGGGCTGCCGGTATTTGGCATCTGCTACGGCATGCAGACCATGGCCGAACAGCTGGGCGGCAAGGTAGAAGGCTCCAACAAGCGCGAATTTGGCTACGCGCAGGTCGGCGTTGATGCCGACACCGCGCTGTTCGAGGGCATCGCCGACCATCTGGATACCGAATCCGGCAAGCGCCTGCTCGACGTATGGATGAGCCACGGCGATAAAGTCGCTGAAGTGCCGGCAGAGTTTACCGTGACCGCCTCAACGCCCAGCTGCCCGAACGCGGCCATGAGCTGGGAAGAAAAGCAGTTTTACGGCGTGCAGTTCCACCCTGAAGTGACGCACACCCTGCAGGGGCAGCGCATTCTTGAGAATTTTGTGGTGAACATCTGCCGGGCCGAAAAACTCTGGACGCCGGCGCAGATCATCGAGGATCAGGTCGCCCGCGTGCGCGAGCAGGTAGGCGATAGCCACGTGCTGCTGGGGCTTTCCGGCGGTGTGGACTCGTCCGTGGTGGCCGCGCTTCTGCACCGTGCGATTGGCGATCAGCTGACCTGCGTATTCGTCGACAACGGCCTGCTGCGCAAGAACGAAGGCGATCAGGTGATGGAGACGTTTGCCAGCCATATGGGCGTCAAGGTGATCCGCGTGGAGGCCGAAGAGCGCTTTCTGGGCAAGCTTGCAGGCGAGGCCGACCCGGAAACCAAGCGTAAGATCATCGGCAACACCTTTATCGAGGTGTTTGACGAAGAAGCCGGCAAGATCGACGGCGTGGACTTCCTCGCGCAGGGCACCATCTACCCCGACGTGATCGAATCCGCCGCCGAGAAGACCGGCAAGGCGCAGGTGATCAAATCGCACCACAACGTCGGTGGCCTGCCCGAGACCATGAAGCTCAAGCTGGTCGAGCCGCTGCGCGAGCTGTTCAAGGACGAAGTGCGCAAGCTTGGCGTCGAGCTTGGCCTGCCGGCCGACATGGTCTACCGCCACCCGTTCCCCGGCCCCGGTCTGGGCGTGCGCATCCTCGGTGAAGTGAAAAAGGAATACGCCGACATCCTGCGCGACGCCGACGCCGTGTTCATCGAAGAGCTGCGTAACGCCGGCTGGTACGACAAGACCAGCCAGGCGTTTGCCGTGTTCCTGCCGGTGAAATCGGTTGGCGTGGTCGGCGATAACCGCCGCTACGAGTGGGTCATCGCCCTGCGCGCGGTAGAAACCGTCGACTTCATGACTGCTCGCTGGGCGCATCTGCCCTACGAGCTTTTGGAAACCGTCTCCAACCGCATCATCAACGAGATGGCAGGCGTCTCCCGCGTTACCTACGACGTCTCATCCAAGCCGCCTGCAACCATTGAGTGGGAGTAAGCGCTCGCTGCTGGTCATGAGCCACGACGGTGAACTGCAGGATGGATGCGGTTCATCGTCTGCTCGTAGGTGAGGATTGATAATGAAGAATCGCTTCGCGAAATCGACTCCCCTGACCCATTTTGCGCGCAATGCGACGGCGGAGCAGAAGCAAGCGTTGCGCAACAAGGTGATCAGCAACGCTATCGCCCGCCAGAAACGCGTGCTTGAACAGGCCAATGAGCAACACTGACGAGCGGCCGCGGTGTGTAACCGCTGGTTTGCTGCTGGTCGTTGCCCCCGGTACCCGCCAAACGGCGGGTTTTTGTTGTTATGTGTTTAGTCGATCACGAATTCGACTGACCAGGCGCCAGTGAGCGAATCGGTGTCGATAATGGTCGCCGTACAGTTCGAAGCCGGCGTTGCGTCTACGTTCCAATTCGGAAACGTCGAGCTGCCCGGCCCTGGCAACGCGACGTAGGACGTGAAGAAATTGCACGTTGTGCCATTAGCCGAGTAGTACACGCGCGCGTAATTGACATCCGGGCTGAGCGGGCTTTGTACGCCATAGTTATCTTCATCGAAGGATTCGATGACGTCATCGGGTTTTGGTGAGGCATTCTGATATGTTTCTTCGGCCTGATCGCCAATTCGGTAATATTCCGCAGCATCAGGTGACTGGTTTTTGACGGTAATAGCGACTGGTGGGCCGGCGAGGGCGGCACTAGCGAACCCCATCATGGCGACAAACGCTGAAATTCCGATTACTCTGGCTTTCATCTCTATTCCCCCTTTCTTGGTATTGTCACCGTCGTTAATTCGACGGTTTTGATTAACCCCACGATGCAATTAGCGGTCGATAGCGTTAATCGTTGGTGCCCCAGAATAAGGCTTATTGTTCTCGATCCAGTGTTGCCGGCGTTCGACGTAATCGACTGGATACTGCGCCTGCTCAATCGGCGGCAATCCTTCGTAGTAATCAATACAATTCTGGAAGAATTTGTCGTTCTGGCCGGTCGCTTTATATTCCGCCATGCCCGCTGCCACGACACTTTTTTTCCAGTCTTGACGGCGGTCGGTTTGTTCTAAATACGCGGCACGCCGCTCGTTCGTGGTGTAGCTGCCGCTGTCGTCATACATCACGAGCGTAAGTTGATCGTCCGATAGATTCGCAAACGGGTTCGTGCCACGCTGGCCGTGGCTTTGCGTGAAATCCGTGGCCTGTTTGGCGCGCTCCAAAAGCGCCGGGTCGTCGGTATCCGGCACCTCGCGAACGGCGGCGGCCTCGTTGTATGTGTTCCCGCTAAATTGATCGCGCAGCCGCGATGCTTCGTCGGCTAGCTGTGATCGCGTCAGCGATGCATCGCGTTGTTCGGCTTGAATGGCGCTCTGGGCGAGTTGGCGACTGGTGGCGCTCAGTGATACGCCGTCTTGAACGATGGTGCCGGATGAAGTTGACGCTGCAGCACGGGCGTCGCTCGTGACGGCTGCGCGCTCGGCAGGCCTGGTTCCCGTCGCGCTGGGAGAAAAAGCGTTGGGGTTGATGTTAATGGCCACGGGGGCTCCTATCTTGAGCAGGTCTACCTAGCACTATCGGCGGCTGGATCAAGAACTTGAATGGTTTGTTCGGTGCCCCCCCCGCATGCTCGAAAGCTACAGAGGATTTGCTTGATTTAGTGTACGATTTATTCCGTTTCGTGAGCTGGCCCCATGACACTCTCGGGACTAGACACCAACTGCCAAAAACATCAATTCTGCCTCTCGGTATACGGTAAAACACCATACAGGAAGCACAATGATCATCATCTACGGCATCAAGGAACACCTCAACTCGGTAAAGGCCCAGCTGTCCGAAGCTATCCACGGCTGCATGCAGTCGGTTTTGGGCATGCCGGAGGACAAGCGGGCGCATCGTTTTATTCCGCTGGACGCCGAGGATTTTTACTACCCGGGCGGGCGTTCGCCGGCTTACACGGTGATCGAGATCAACATGATGCAGGGCCGCACGGCGGCAACGCAAAAAGCCCTGATCAAGGAATTGTTCAGCCGAATCGAGGCGGAAGTGGGCATTGCCCCGGTAGACGTGGAAATTACGCTCAAGGAGCAGCCGGCTCACTGCTGGGGATTTCGTGGCATGACCGGCGATGAAGCACGTGATCTGAAGTATGCGGTCAAGGTGTGAGGGGCACTGACATGAACCCCGTCATTCAGCAAGAACCCACCGGCTGCGGCATTGCCGCCAGTGCCGCGCTTGCGGGTATCAGCTACGCCGAGGCGAAGCGCTGCGCCAATGCGATGGGCATTTACGCCGGGGATACCGCGCTGTGGTCCGAGACGGCGCACGTTCGTCGCCTGTTGCGTGAGCTGGGCGTTGCGGTATCCGCCACCGAGGCGCCGTTTGAGTCCTGGGAGCGCCTGCCCGATAAAGCACTGCTGGCGATCAAGTGGCGCATGGAGCAGGGCAGGCCGTTCTGGCACTGGGTGGTGTTTTCCCGAGAACATGTTGAAGCCCGAGTGCTGGATTCTAAAAAAGCACTACAAACCAACGTGCGTAAGGATTTCGGGCGTATCAAGCCCCGATGATACATCGAAATATCCAATTAACAAGTTGCTGTGGTGCGCGACCGATGGACGGCGGACGTCTTTTTCATTGCGGCTTCGTCTTCATTACAAGGTCGCCGCTAAACTAAGCATTATACGTCATATCATATGGAGAAAAGCATGAGGTTTTTATCAATTATATCTGTGGGTGTCGCTCTTTTAGTCGGCGGTTGTACTTCTATCCAAGTTCAGCCATTGGATGCCTCAACGACTCTTGAGAATGTCTGTATCGAGAAGAACGAGAAGGTAATCGTCCCTAATTTTCTTAATGTTGTGAGGCAAGGCTTCACTAGGCATGGGATTATAACGAAGGTGTATGAGAGTGACCTGCCTGCCAACTGTGAATTTATGCTCACCTATACTGCCCTACGTTCTTGGGATTTCGCAACGTACTTGTCTCACGCTGAGCTTTGGTTACACACTAAAAATAGTAGGCAAGTTGCTTATGCGGAATATCACCTGAATGGAGGCGGCGGTTTAGCTCTCAATAAATGGGCGAGTACCGAGAGCAAAATGAATCCAGTCCTTGATAAACTCTTGGTTAATTACAAGTGACATATAAAGAATTGCTCACATCCGCTGCGGCTCTTTCGGGCCTCCGCTGGACGTGCGAAAAGACTGCACGCCGCTTATTTCGGCATTAGACCGACTAGCATGGAGTCTCGGGCTTGAAGTGCCGCTGTCTCCCCAGCCGCACAATGCCTGTCGCAGCTATAAGCTCGAATGCTTACCCACCCCAGAAAGAACTCTCCACTACACAAAGCCCGTTAATCAGCGGGCTATCGTCTCCATGCGTAATACAAAGCCCTGAATTACGCACACAAATCGACAGCGTCCAGCCGTCCATTTGCCATTGCCAGGCGTGAATGGGGCCGTGGGGAGCAAGACTTGCCAGCCGTGTATCCAGCGCTGCGGCGGGCGGGGTGCCTTCGATGCAGGCGAGTTTGTAAAGCGCTTCGTGCAGGGTCCAGGCGCGGTAGAACGCGGCTAGCGGGTCATCGCTTTCAAGAATCGCCTGCCTCACGCGGGGTTCGGGCAGCCATTCCAGCAGTTCGCCAAGGCGCTCTCTGTGGCGGGGGCGGGCGTGTTCCAGATCGATCCCGACCGGGCAGTTGGCGAGCCCGGCGACGACTCTGTCATCGCGGTGGCTCAGGCAGGCAACGTCGCTGTTTGCCAAAGCCGTATGCCGGGGCGGGCCTTTTTCTCCGCGCGGCGACCAGCCTTCCACGGCGCAATCAAGGCCCTGCTCAGCGGCGAGCCGCGAGAGTAACTCGCGGCCTCGGTGAGACTGCTGATGGCCGCTTTTGCCGCAATGGGCCATCAACAGTGACAGGCGATATGTCATTCAAGCGCCGCCCTTAGCGCAGGGTCACGACATCGCCGCGCAGCGCGACGCCTGCCATCAGCATGCCGGCATGGCATTCGTATTCATCGTTGGATGACATCGGCTCGCGGTCGTAAAAGCTCTCGATGTTGATCACGGCATTGCCGCCTTCTGAACGCACGCGATCTTGCAGGCTGAGAAGGGCCGAGAGCATTACCCAGCGGCAGGCTTCTTCATCGCTTTTGTTGAAGGCGTTGGTCTTTTTATTGGTGACGAAGTTGCCGTGCTGTTCGGCAACGTCTCCGTGGGGTGTGTTGCCAAAGACAAAGCAGATGTTGGAATCCAGCTGCGTCTTGGCCTCGGGAAGTTTCATGGCTTGTTCAACGGGCAGCATCAGTACGGTGTCCCGGGCTTCTGCCGTGGAGGTCAGGGCAATCCCGCCCAGTAGTGTAGCCGCCAGCACCAGCAGGCCTTTTTTGCCCAGCAGTCCTTTCTTTCCCTGTGTTGTTTTCATCATCTTCCATGTTCCTTATTGGTTTTTTGGGGTGGTGTGTGGACGCTGGCAGCGCGTGGCGGCCAGCCATCCTTGGGTTTAGTGCATCAATGCCTTTGGCAAAAACTTAACGCCAGCGGCGAAATATCAACGACGTATTGATTCCGCCGAAGGCAAAGTTGTTGCTCATGATGTAGTCGCAGTCGAGGCGCCGTCCGTCGCCGGTGAGGTAGTCCAGCTGGGCGCACTCGGGGTCGGGGGTTTCGAGGTTGGCCGTGGCGTGAAACCAGCCTTCGCGCATCATTTCGATAGCGGTCCAGGCTTCCAGCGCGCCGCAGGCGCCCAGCGTATGGCCGGTAAAACTCTTGAACGCACTGATCGGGATGTCTTCACCGAATACCGCCCGGGTGGCCAGGCTTTCGGCGATGTCGCCGCGGCTGGTGGCCGTGCCGTGGGCGCTGACGTAACCGATGTGCTCGGGCGTGATGCCGGCATCGTCGAGCGCCAGGCGGATGGCCTGCTCCATCATCGCGGCGTCCGGCTGGGTCACGTGGCGGCCGTCGCTGTTGGTGCCAAAGCCCACCAGCTCGGCGTAGATCGGCGCGCCGCGGGCTTGGGCATGCTCCATATCTTCGAGGATCAGGCTGCCCGCGCCTTCGCCGATGACCAAACCGTCGCGGTCGGCATCGAAGGGGCGGGGCGTGGCCTCGGGGGTGTCGTTGAGCGTGCTGGTGGCGAACAGAGTGTCAAACACCGCGGCTTCCGAGGCCGAAAGTTCTTCGCAGCCGCCGGCGATCATCGCCGTCTGGCGCGCAAAGCGGATCGCTTCGTAGGCGTAGCCGATGCCCTGGCTGCCCGACGTGCAGGCGCTGGAGGTGGTGTGAATGCGTCCGCGTACGCCGAGGAAAACGCCGATGTTGACCGGCGCGGTATGCGCCATCATGCGGATATAGGAGTTGGCGTTCAGGCCGTCGGTGGACTTGTTGATCAGCATGTTGCCGAAGTCTGCCACCGCGTCGGGTTCGCCGGCCGAGGCGCCGTAGGCGATGCCCATGCGGCCACTGGCGACGAGCGGGTCGTCGAGCAAGCCGGCATCAATCAGTGCCAGCTCGCTGGCACGGGTGGCCATGCGCGCACCGCGTCCCATGCTGCGCAGGGCCCGGCGGTGATAATGCTTGGGCAGCGCGAAGTCTTCCACCGGCGCGCCAAGGCGGGTATTGAGGCCGTCGTAGCAGTCCCAGGCGTCCATATGGCGCACGCCGTTGGCATGCGCCGCCAGGCGAGCGCGGATGCTCGGCCAGTCATTGCCGATCGGCGAAAAGCCGGCAACGCCGGAGACCACCACGCGGCGGCCCATGCCGTCGGCTCGGTTGGCGCCGTTCTTAATCAATTGATGACGCATCAGCACATGCCTCCGTTTACAGCGATGACCTGACGGGTAATGTAGGCGGCATCCGCTGAGCACAAGAAGCTCACCGTCGCGGCAACTTCGTCGGCGGTGCCGGTGCGCTGCATGGGAATGGCCTTTAACGCGTCGGTCTGGCTCAGCTCGGCGGTCATGTCCGTCTCGATCAGCCCGGGTGCCACGCTGTTGACGGTGATCCGGCGCTTGGCCAGTTCTACCGCCAGCGCCTTGGTAGCACCGATCAGCCCGGCCTTGGCGGCGCTGTAATTGACCTGGCCGCGGTTGCCCATCAGCCCCGATACCGACGACATGACGACGATGCGCCCGGGGGCGCGGCGCCGAATCATTGGCATGGTCAAGGGCTTAAGCACGTTGTAAAAGCCGTCCAGCCCGGTGTGCACGACGCTGTCCCAGTCGCTGTCGGAAAGCGCCGGAAAAGCGCCATCGGCGGTGATGCCGGCATTGCAGACCACCCCGTAATAGGCGCCGTGGGTTTCCACGTCGTCTTCCAGGATCTGGCGGGCGGCGTCGCGGTCGGCGACGTCGAAGCATAAGATGCGCACGTTCCGGCCCAGCGCGCGGATTTCTTCGGCCACCGCTTCGGCGGCGTCGCGGCGCGTGCGGCAGTGCAGCACGATATCAAAGCCATCCCGCGCCAGGCGCAGGGCGATGGCGCGGCCGATGCCGCGGCTGGAACCCGTGACGAGCAGAGTATCGGTCATGAAGGGTCATCCTGTTGCGGGCCGGCAAGCGCCTGCAGATCATCCGGCTCAAAGACGCTGAGGATGGCGCTGGCACATTCGGTGCCCGTGTCATCCAGCAGTCGGCCGGTGAAAGCGCCAAGCCCGTTGCCGGCCTGGTAATCGAGGGTAATCTCCACACGTATCGGGCGGGAGAAAGCGAAATGCTCTACCTGACAGCGGTAGCGCCGTGTGCCGAGCAAAAAGCCGAGGCGCGGAGAGCCGCCCGCGCTGATGGCGCGCTGGCCGGACCACGCAGCGATGGCCTGCGCCAGCCATTCGATGCCCACCCAGCCGGGAATGCCCTCGGCAGCGGCGAAAAGGTCGTCGTCGCGCGGGGTGACTTCGGCCACCAGATGCTCGGCGTCGGCCTCGAGCACGTCGTCGAGCAGGCACATGGCGCCCTTGTGGGGCACCAGCCCGGCGGCCGGGCGGCGTGAGGTGATACGCCAAGGGGTAGATGTCATGGGGTTCGCTCCAGCAGCAGGGCAATATTGTTGCCACCAAAGGCGAAGGCATTGCTGAGCGCGTAGCGCAGCCGGGCCTTGCCGCCAGGGGTGAGCGCCAGCGCCGGCAGCGCGGGGTCGGTTGCCCCGTCATTCACCTGTGGTGGCAGGCGGTCGGCCTCCAGTGCCATCCAGCAGAACGCCGCTTCAAGCGCGCCGCAGGCGCCAAGGGTATGGCCGGTCAGCGCCTTGGTCGAGCTGCAGGGAATGCCGGCGCCGCCGGGCAGCGCGGCCACGCCCCGGGCTTCCATGCTGTCGTTCAAGACAGTGGCGGTGCCGTGCAGATTGAGATAATCCACCTCGGCCGGTGATACGCCGGCCATGGCCAGCGCGCCCTGCATGGCCTGGCGCGCGCCGTCGCCGTCGGGGCGTGGTGCAGAAATGTGATGGGCGTCGCTGGTTTCCGCATAGCCGCTGAGCTGAATTCCGCCGGGCTCGGCGGTGACCAGAAATAGCGCCGCGGCCTCGCCCAAATTGAGGCCACGACGGTTGGCGGAAAAGGGCGCACAAGGCGTGTCGCTGATCGCTTCCAGAGCGGCAAAGCCGTTGACGGTAAGGCCGCAAAGGCTGTCGGCGCCGCCGGCGATCACCGCGTCGCAGGTGCCGTTCGCCAGCAGTCGGCGGGCACTGGTCAGCGCTTTGGCGCTGGACGTGCAGGCGGTCGACAGGGTGTACGCGAGCCCTTCCAGCGCCAGCCGTTCGGCAATAAAACGCGCCGACGCGCCGATCTCATGGCGTTGGTAGCAAAAATCCGCCGGCAGCTCGCCGGTGTCCTGGTGCGAGGCGATAGCCGCTTCGCTTTCACCGATGCCCGATGTGCTGGTGCCCAGCACCACGCCGATACGCGCCTGCGGGCAGCGCTGCCGGAAGGCCTCAATGGTTGGTGCGAGGCGCTCCAGCGCGGCGGCCAGCAGGCGGTTATTACGCGAGCGGTGCTCTGCCGGCCAGCCGGCATCATCCGGCAGCCTTGTCGTGACCTGGCCGAGGGGCAGCGGCCGGCCGGGTGTGAATGCGTCACTCGTGGTCAGGCCGCGCCGCCCCGCAAACAGGTTGGCGCCGATGCTGGCTAGGTCATCGCCCAGCGGGCAGACCAGCGCCGGCGGGTGCAAACGGCAGAAAGAGGGCGTTACGGGGTTGGGCATGTGTCAGTCGCTCGCGCGTTGTCGTCGAGAGTGGCGATATACAGGCGATAGTCGCTTTCCAGATCATGGATGATACGGCAATCACGGTCACCTGACAGGCGTGCGACCAGCACCGGCCCCCGATATATCCGCCTTTCGGCGCTGCTGTCGGCCAGCCGCCAGTCCGAACCGGCAAAGGCTTGTCGCAGCGCTTGGGCCGGCCACAGGCTCCAGCTGAGCCGGCTGGCCAGCCAGTCGGCGCTGAAAGGCGGCTCGATGTTGGCATCGGGTAGAAAACGAGTCCCCTGGTCGTCTTGCACCAGCGTCAGCAGGCGCTGGCCTTGAGGGCTTAAAAGCGCCAGCCGCAGGGTCTGATCCTGATGACGCAAAACGCCAAGCAGCACCTGCTGGCGCTCGCCGGTGACGAACGTCAGCCGTTGCACTTGGGAGTCGATATCGGGCAGCTGCGCCAGCGCCGGCTGCGGCGCACCGGGCGGCGTCAAGGCGCAGCCGGCCAACAGCACCGTCGTTAACACTGCCATCAAAACAGGTCTCAGCAAGACGGCCGCGTACCGCGTGAGGGCAAGGCGTGGGGTCATGGGCTTACTGCGGCCTCCTGGGTGCAGGCTTCGGCCAGGCTATCAAGGCGGCGCTGGCTGGCGGTGACGAAAGGGTTGTTCTTGTCCCAGGCGTAGCCGGCGAGTATGGCGCTGAGCATGTCGCGTATGCGGGGCGTCTGATTCTCATGGAAGATGATGCGCGGCAGGCGGCCGTCGTACCAGGCGTCGATAAAGGCGCGGAACGTGGCGATGCCTTCGCGTAGCGGAATCTCGAAATCGCCGTCCCAGTCCACGTCCTCGCCGTCGAGCTGACGCGCAACCAGCGGTGCGGCGCGGACGGCCGAGTCCAGCGCAATGGTGATGCCCGACGAGAACACCGGGTCGAGAAACTCGCCGGCGTTGCCGAGCACGGCAAATCCCGGCCCATGCAGGCGTTTGATGTTGGCGGAATACCCCGCCAGCCGGGTCACATCGCGGGCCGGTGTTACGCCGGTGAGCAGCTCGGTGAAACGCGGCTCGGCGTTGATCAGGGCCCAGTAGCGCGCGGTATCTTCATCGCCGGCGGCATCGAGGGTGTCGATATCGGCCACCACGCCCACCGAGGCGCGGCCATCCGGGAAGGGGATCAGCCAGTACCAGATGTCTTTCTGTTCGGGGTGGACGCCGATCAGGATCTTGTTGCGGTCATGGTCGGCATCGCCAAAGAGCCCCTCGACGTGGGTGAACAGGGCGCCCCGCGTGGCCAGCGATGACGGGCAGTCAAGCCCCGTCAGCCGTGCCAGTACGCGGCCATAGCCGCTGGCATCGAGCACGAAGCGGGCTTCTAGCTGGCGGGTTTTGCCGGCGTCGTCGCGCATGGTCAGCTGCGGCCGGTGCGGGTCAGGGGTGAAGCCGATAACGCTCACTCCGTGCTCAACGTCAGCGCCGGCGTCCCGGGCGCCGTCGAGCAGGCGCTGGTCGAAATCAGCCCGCTCGATCTGCCAGGTAGTGCCCGGGCCGGGGGTGAGCTTTTCGCGGAAATCGATGGCAGCATACTGGCCTTTCCAGCAGAAGGCGGCGCCGTTTTTGGGCTGAAAATGGCCGGCCTGGGCCGCCTCGAGCAGGCCGCAGGTTTCAAGGTGCGCCATGCACTGGGGCAGCAGGCTCTCGCCGATCGAGAAACGCGGGAAGTGCTGGCGCTCGAGAACGCGTACCGCGAGGCCGTGACGCGCCAGCCAAGCTGCCGCCGCGGCGCCGGAAGGGCCACCGCCAATAATGGCGACATCGGTATACTCTAGTGTGTCGGAGTGCTCAGGCATGTCCATGTAAAACGTGCTCCTTGCGGGCGGAAAGGGGGCGGCGTGGCCCTCGGGAAAAGGGCACCAGCAGCCAGCTCGCGGTCAGGCCGGTCAGGCAGGTGGTGCCGAGGAAATGCAGCGCCGGCGTGGCGCTGAACGCGAGTAGCCCGAAGGCCAGCAGGCTCGAGGCGCATGACAGGCTGATGGCCAGCCAGGCCGCCGGGTCGTCGGGGTGTTCGGTGCTGAAAATGCCGGCGTCCAGGCCGATGCCCAGCACTAACAGCAGCCCCAGCAGATGAAAGAGCGTCAGGCTAACGCCGGTGGCCGCAAAGACGCCGAGGGTGATGATGAAAGCGCCGACCGGCGGCAACAGGACACGCCAGGCGCGCTGTCGGTAGCGCCAGATAAAGATCGCTAGCAGGCCAAGCAGAGCAAACCCAAGCCACAGGCTCATTTGCTCGCGCAGGTGAGTGAATTGGGCCGAGAGCGCCGCGATGCGGTCATGGTAATGCAGGCCGGGTGAGGCGGCGGCAAGCGCCTTGAGCGCCTGCACCGCCTGAGGTTGAACGTCGCCCAGCAGCACTAGCGCCGCAGGCGTGGCGTTATCATTCAGCCACAGGGCGGCATCGGCCGCGCCGGCGGGCGAGGCGAGCCACGCTGCGGGCGTCAGGTACGGCACCGAGTTCAGCGGGGCCGCAATCACCTGATTCAGCTCGGCGGGCAGGCCGGCCGCGTCGAGCAAACTTGGCAGCGCCTGACGATAGGCCGTGCGCACACGCGCGAGGTTAGCGTCCTGAGCGGCGGTTGACGGCACGTTCTGGGCGATGTGCTGATACGTGCCCAGCCGGTCTTGCTCAACCAGCGCGGCCAGATTGTTGTCGAGCTGTTCGAGCCGCTCAAGCACGGCGGCCGGCGTCCGGGCGGTGGCGATCAGATAGCGCTGGCTGCCTGGCCGCTCAAGCAGCGCCTGCACCTGGCGCTGCTGGTCGATCAGCGCCGCCGGCGACGGGTTGAAAGAGCGCAGGTCGTCGCTGGTCGTAAGCCGCGTGGCAATCAATACCACGGCGGCAACACCGACCAGGCCGAGCACCGCCCAGTAAGGGCGCGAACGGCGGGGGAGGCGGCAGCGGTCAAGGCGCGCGGCGATGCGCGCCGTGGCGGGGTGCGGGCGCTGGGGCAACAGCGGAAGCCACAGGCGGGTGGTCAGCCAGGCGCCGAGCAGCCCCAGGGCAGCGAAGGTCGCCATTTGATGCAGGCCGGGCAACGGCGTGGCCAGCTGCATCAGGTAGGCGAGCAGGCTTGAGATCAGCCCTAGCCGCAGGCCGGGCCAGAGACGCGTCAGCGAGCGCTTGGGGTGCAGCTGGCGCGCGCACTGCAGGTGCAGGGCGTAGTCGATGGCAATGCCGATCAGGCTGGCGCCGAAGGCCAGCGTTAACAGGCTGAGGGTGCCGAATAGCCACCAGGTCAGCGGCAGCGCAAACAGCGTGCCGGCGCTGATGGTCAGCAGCAGGCTCGCCAGAATGCCCGGGCGACGAAACACCCAGCCCAGCAATAACAGAATGCCGATGAGCGACCCGAGCCCGATGGTGGTGACTTCGCGCTTGCCCTGCTGCGCGCCGGCGGCGGCATGAAACACCAGGCCGGCGCGCAGTACCTGTAACTCAGGGTGCGCGGTTTCGAACGTGCTCAGGGTAGCGGTCAGCGTTTGCTGTAGCGACATATCGTAGGGGTTGCCGGCCAGACGCGCGCTGAGCAAGTGCCAGCGCTTGCCGGATGCGGTCACGCCGGGGGCGCCATCCTGCCATGTCAGGGGGCCGCTGAAGCGTTCGCCAAGCCAGCCGTCGAGCAGACCAAAAGGGTCATGGCGCAGGTCGGCATCAATGCCGGGAGAGAACAGCCGCGAGAGGCCGCGCTGGCGCCAGGCGGGGGCCTCGAGATCAGCCAGCGATTGGGGCAGCAGGCGGTAACGATAAGGCGCCAGCGTCTGGTCGGGGCGCGGCGGCTGGTCAGTAGCGAAGGCCGCGATACTGCCAGAAGCGCGCAGGTTTTGCTTCAACGCGTCAAGCTGGCGCGGGGCATCCGGCCCCGCGATCAGCACCAGCAGCTGCGACTCGAAGGCCGTGCTCAGGCGCTGGTCGGCGCGCTCGATCAACGGCGTTGCCGGCGTGTCAGGGAGCAGGGTGGTGATGCGTGTGTCCAGCGGCGCCTGACGCAACCATTGGCTGGCCAGCAAAATGACACAGCCGCACAGGGCCAGCCCCCAGACCAGGGCCGCAAGGCGCTCGCCGGGCGAAACTCTCATTGGGCGGGTGGCGCTTCGAGCGCGGCACAGTCGGCGGGCGTCAGCTGGATATCGACCCGGTCGTCGTTGACGAACGCCAGTTCAAGATGCTCGATCTGTTCGCCGCCGCTCACGCGGATGCTTTCCAGCCGCGTTGCCACGGCGTCATCCAGAGGCGTCATCCGGGCCTGCCAGGCGTCCGGCTCACCCGTTTGGGTAATCGCGAAGTGCTGACGCAGGGCCTGCCAGTCGCCGGCCAGCAGGCCGGTCAGCACCGGCAGCATAACCTGGAGGCTCATGGGCAGGTCGGGGTCGTCGGGGCTCAGGTGCACGCGGTCCGACACCGGTGACGTGGTTTGCCAGATCAGCCCGTCCCCCTGGCGCAGGAAGTAGCCGGCGCTGACCAGCTGGGTGTCGAGATCGGCCATCCAGCGGCGCTGCTCGAAGTTGGCGCAGTTAGCCAGGTTGTCGGCCAGGTTGTCGGCCAGGTTGTCGGCAACGTTATCGGCGAGGCGAGCGCTATCCTCGGCGGCTTGAACGGTGGTTGGCATAGCAAGCACCAGCAGCAGGCCGGCCAGTTGTGTGAGTCGGGAGCTCATGGGTTGGCCTCCTGCCAGGCGAGCAGCCGCTCGACGAGGACAGGCGGTGAGGCCAGGCGCATTTCCTGATCATCCATGCCCACCGCGACCTGCACGCTCGAGGCGCGGGTGAGGCGCTGGCCCGTGGCGGTATCGCGGATGGTGTACGCGACCTTGAGGCGGTGTTCCCACTCGGTCAGTCGGGCTTCGATGGTAATGCGCTGGGCAAAAAGCGCCGGCGCGGCGTAACGCAGGCGCAGGTCGATCACCGGCCAGGCAAAGCCGGAGTCGAGCATCTGCGGGTAGTTGTAGTCGATGGCATCGAGCAGCTTGCAGCGCGCGATCTCAAGATAGCGCACGTAGTGGCCATGCCAGGCGACCTGCATCATATCGACGTCGTGGAAGGGGATCTCGATCTCGACGTCAGCCCGGGGCAGCGGGCGGTCATCAGGCGTCATAGAGGCTCCAGCAGCGTTGGCGGATCAGGGTGCACAGGCGGCGCAGGTCGGCCTCCATGGCGCGGTCTTCACCGAGCGGGGCGATGTCTTGGCGAAACTCGCCAACAAAGGCCGCCAGGCGGGCCGGTATGGGCTCGGCGTCGTTTTGTCGGTTGCGGAGCTCCACGCCCTGGCAGGCCGCGTGCAGCGTGGCGGCGGCGACCTGCTCAACCAGCGTCAGCACGCGCAGTGCATCGCGGGCGGCAATAGTGCCCATGCTGACTTTGTCCTGATTGTGGCATTCGGTGGAACGCGAGAACACGCTGACCGGCATGGTCAGCTTGAGCGCCTCGGCGGTCCAAGCTGAGGCGCCGATCTGCACGGCCTTGTAGCCGTGGTTGAGCGGCAGGCGTTCGGCAGTGGCGCCACTTAAGTTGCTGGGCAATCCGTGGTTGAAGCGGGTATCGACCAGCAGGGCTAATTGGCGGTCAAGCAGATCAGCGAGGTTGGCCGTGGCCTGCTTGAGGCTATCCATGACGAAAGCGATGTGGCCGCCGTAGAAATGCCCGCCGTGCATCACCTTGCCGTGTTCCGCATCGATCAGCGGGTTGTCGTTGGCGCTGTTGAGTTCGTTTTCCAGAAACTGGCGCCACCAGGGCAGCGCATCTTCGACGACGCCGATGACGTGCGGCGCGCAGCGGGTCGAGTAGCGATCCTGCAGGCGCGGCGAGTTGCGCGGGGTCGAGGGCGCGTGCAGGTCTTCACGCAGACGGGCGGCGACGTCGACCTGGCCGGGGTGCGGCTTGGCGGCGAACAGGTCGGCGTCGAAGTGATAAGGGTTGCCGGCCAGCGCGTGCACCGACAGCGCGGTGATGCGCGTGGAAAGCTGAGTGAGATAGGCGCTGCGGGCGTAGGCGAGAACGCCGAGAGCGGTCATGACCGCGGTGCCGTTCATCAGCGCCAGGCCTTCCTTAGGCTTCAGCCGGTAGGGCGTCAGGCCGCGTTCGGCCAGCGCGTCGCTTGCCGGGCGCTGGCGGCCGTTGTCGATTACCTCGCGCTCGCCGCAGAGCACGGCGGCAAGGTACGACAGGGGCGTCAGGTCGCCGCTGGCGCCCACCGAGCCCTCCTCGGGAATCACCGGCAGCACGTCGTGTTCGAGCAGCCATACCAGCCGCTCGAGCAGCTCAACGCTGACGCCGGACACGCCGCGACACAGCGACACCAGACGTACCAGCACCACCGCCCGGGTGGCTTCCACCGGCAGGCTCGCGCCCATACCGCAGCCGTGAAAGGTGTAGAGCTTTTGCGGCAGGCTGTCGATATCCTCAGCGGGAATGGGGCGAGTGCAGGCATCGCCATAGCCGGTGGTGACGCCATAGACGACGCCGTCTTCTTCCAGCAGCTGACTCAGAAAAGCGCTGCCCCGGGCGATTCGCGCGCGAAAGGTCGCGTCGGCAGAGAGCCTTACGGCGCGGCGGCCCTCGGCCACCTCGACGACATTCTCGAGGGTAATAAAGGCGCCATCTAGCGTCAGCGGAGCAGGCGTTTCAGCGGGTGTGGTCATGGCGTGACTCCGTGTCGTCGTGCCAGAACGAAAAGAAGTTGAACCATTGCAGCGGGTGACGGCGGACACGCGCCGCCAGGTGGTCGGCATGGCGCTGCATGGCGTCTGTTATCCAATCTTCCCGTGCCCGGCGTGGCAGGTCGGTGGTGTCGTCGAACGGCTCGAAATCGATCTGAAAGGCATCGTCATCGCGCACGCAGGAAAGGGTATACAGCGGGCAACGCAGCAGCGTCGCCAGACGAAAAGGGCCTTCGGGGAAGGGCGCCTGCGCGCCGAGAAAATCGAGCGTGCGGGTGCGGCCCACGCCCAGCGGTACGCGGTCGGCGGCAATCACCACGAACCCACCGTCGCGGATGCGGGCATCAAGATGCTGGGCGGTCGCGGGGGTGATGTCTGTGACCTCGAGCACTTCGGGACGCGGCCGGCCGGTAGAGCGCTCAAGCAGCCGGTTGAACTTCTGGGCGTTGTGCAGGTGCATCAGCACGGTGAGCTGGAACCCTGCGTGCTGGCTGCCCAGCGCGTTGACGATATCCAGGTTGCCGTGGTGGGCAACCAGAATCAGGCCGCCGCGCCGCTGGCGCACGGCGCGCTCCATGTTGGCCATGCCCTGGCCGCGCAGCGGTTCGCGCCGCGGCTCGCCGCTCCAGGCGGTAACCTTGTCCATCAGCGACTGGCCAAAGGCCATAAAGTGCTGGTAGCTGCGGCGCCATTCGGCCAGCGCGTGCCGGGGTCGCGCCGGCTCGAGGCGGCGCAGGTAGTCCTGTGAGGCGCGCCGGGCGACGCCGTGGCTGAGGAAATACCAGACGATCACGGGGCGCAGCACCAGCCGGAATGGCCAGTGGCCGAGCAGACGGCGGATGCGCACCATCACCAGCATGCCGACCAGGGTGCCGCGCTCGCCGATACTCGCCCAGTGCAGCCGCCTCATGCTGTACGCCTTCGGCGCAGCAGGCGCGGCAACCGCCAGAGCATGCCGAAGAACAGGCGCGTATGCATGGCGCTGATCTGCAGGTTGTCGCGCCAGGGCGCGAAGTGGCTGATGCCGTCCGTGGGGTAATGTACCCGCACCGGCAGGTTGCGCAGCGACTGGCCGGCCCAGTGCCAGCGGACCAGCACTTCGGTATCGAAAGTCATGCGGTCGCCGCAGGCATGGCGGGTAAGCAATAGGTTGAGCGGCGCCAGCGGGTAGAGGCGCACGCCGCACATGGTGTCGCGGATGGCCAGCGACAGAGTGTTGATCCAGACCCAGACGTGGGTGGCGTAACGGCCGTAGAGCCGGTGGCGGGGTACGCTTTCATCGTAGCGCGGGAAGCCGGCCAGCAGGGTGCCTGGCGACTCGGCCATGGCGGCGAGAAAGGCGGGCAGGTCGCCCGGGTGATGCTGGCCGTCGGCATCAACCTGCAGCGCGTGCGTGTAGCCGAGGCGCTGGGCCTCGTGCAGCCCGGCGCGCACCGCCGCGCCCTTGCCCTGATTCTGGGGCAGGCGCAGCAGGTGTTTGCCCTCGGCGGTCAGGCGGTCGAGCTCGCGCCGGCAGTCGGCGTCGCTGCCGTCATCGACCAGCAGAATCGGCAAGCCCAGCGCGCTGAGCGAGGCGCAAACACTGGCGATGGTCGTCGGGTGGTTGTAAACGGGCACCAAAGCGCAGGGGCGAGGCTCACTCATGGGCGCCTCCGGGGCTCGCGAAACGCAGGCGCCCGGCGGCATGCTGGGCCTGCCGGGAGGCCAGGCGGAAGATAATCGTGCCATCTTTATATTCGAGCTGCAGAGTGCAGCGCGTGCCGGGCCACAGGGGGCGCTGGAACTTCAGCCGCTCGACGCCGCGAAAGCCATGACAGGGCCCGAAGCAGGCGCGGGCCTGCTCGATGGCCCACTGCACCATCACCACGCCGGGGACGAGGGGAAAATCGTCAAAATGCCCTTCAAGAAAGACCAGCCGTTCGGGGACTTCCAGGCTGATATGGCGCTTGTACGGCCCGTCGTGACGCTCGCCGAGCCAGCGCGGCAGGCGGTTATCGTTGAGGTCGGCAAACAGTCGGTCGAGCAGGGCGCGATCGAGCTTGCCCTGAGCGTTGGTTGGCAGCTCGGCCACGAAGCGCCAGTAGCGTGGCAGGGCAATCGCTTCCTGCGTCGCACCGAGATGCTGGCGCAATCGCTCGATCAGCGCGCGGCGCTCCTCGTGTACCTGAGGGAGCGCATCTTCGGCTAGCACCACCACGGCGCCCAGCCGGTCAGCTTGTTGCTGAGCGACGCGGGTGCAGTGCGCCTGTTTGACCCAGGGCAGGGCCGCCAGGTCGCGCTCGATCGCGGTCAGGGACACACGCTTGCCGGCAAGCTTGATCAGCCGGTCGGCCCGGCCCAGCAGACGAAAGCCTCGTGGGGTGGTTTCGGCCAGATCGGGCTGGTGCCACCACTGCCGGGGCGTTTGTAGAAAGGCCGAGCGAACCTGCAGCTGTGAATCCTCCAGTCGCACCTCGACCCCGGGCAGGGGCTGCCAGTCGTCGGCACGGGTTTGGCGCCGGTGCGCGATGCCGCCGGTTTCGGTACTGCCGTAGATTTCAATCACCGGTGCCGCGAGCAGGGTTTCGGCGTGTTGAGCATGCTCTGCCGCCAGCGGCGCGCCGGACGAGAAAATTTGCCGGGGCGCGCCCGCCTGCGCCCAGGCCAGGTGCTTGGGCAGCCGCGAGAGCTGGGCGGGCGAGCTGATCAGCGTCGCCATGAGGCCGGCCTGCTGCGCCTCGGCGAGGCGATGCGCCATCACTTCGGGATAGTGGCAGTTACCCCCGCACAGGGGAATCCCGTGGCATAGCGGGCGCAGCACGCCGGTCAGTAGCCCGTAAATGTGCTGGTGGCTGACCTGCGAAATAACCGCGCCGCCGGTAAGCGGCCAGAGTTCGGCCTGAATCGCCAGCTCCGCCTCGAGCTGGTCGAAACGTTTGACCTGCATGAGCGGCTCGCCGGTGGAGCCCGAGGTGTAAAGCACCAGCGCTTCGGCGTCGGTGGCCAGAGGCTTGGGTGGCGGCAGGTCGGCATCGTTCGGCGCGGGCGCCGCTGCCGGGATCACGCCGTCGAGGTGCTCGCCGAGCCGTGCCAGCGTCGCGGGGCGGTCATCGCCCGGGAGCACGGCGCTGCGTCCGCTTTCCCACAGCGCCAGCAGGGCAGCGCAGAAAGCTTCGGGGTCGCGCTCATACAGCAACCAGCGCCCCCGGGGCTTGTCCGCCAGCCAGTGGCGCCAGGCGTCGATGGCCGCGACCAGCGCATCGGGCCGGCACCAGCCCTGGGACTCCAGCGTGCTGGGAAGGGCGTCGTGAGGCAGCACTCGACGCCAGGGGAGTCGAGAAAGAGCAATATAGGTCACGGGGATGGCCTCCGTAGCCGATAACGACAGCACCATTCGCCGGCGAACATCAGGGCGATCAGGCCATAGCTGATAACGCCATTGTAGAGCGACCAGAGCGCCAGGCTGGCATAGCCGGCGGTCCAGGCGGCCACGCTGCCATTGACAACGAAAAACACACACCAAGCTTGGGTCACGCGGCGCGTATAGCGGACGCCCGAAGCCGGCAGATCCGGCTCGCGGAGTCTGGCCAGACGCTCGATGAAGGGTGGCCCTTGCCACAGGCTGAACGCGAATAGCGTCAGCATCACGGCGTTAATAGCGACCGGATAGGCGCGTATGCCCCACTCGGCATCGCCAAGCAGGCCAAGCAGTATCAGTCCGCCGGCGGCGATCACTGCCAGCCAGCGCGCCTCGGGGAAGCGCCAGGCCAGCAATAGGGCACCGGTGATCAGCAGGGGCCAGCTGCCCACGTGGCCATGCAGCCACCATATTAGCAACGGCCAGGCCATCATCAGCGGGGCCAGACACCACTTGAGGTCACGCATTGCGTTCAACGTTGCATCAGGCGTTCGACTGCCGTGACGACATCGTCGATGCGGCGCACGGACTTGAAGTCTTCGGGGTTGACCCGGCGTCCGGTGAACCGCTTTAGTTCAACCACCATGTCCACGGCATCGATGCTATCGATGTCGAGGTCTTCATACAGGCGGGCGTCAGGCCGGATGTCGTCGGCGTCGACCTCGAAGAGCTCCACCAGGATCTTACGGACCTGGGCGAAAATGGCTTCACGGCTGATGGGTTGAGTGGTATCAGCGGACACGACGAGCCTCCACGAGCGAGCGAAGCGCTGCTAAGCTGGCGAAATATTTGCGCGTTTCCTCGGCGTCGGCATCAAGCTTGATGCCGTAACGTTTTTGCAATTCCAGGCCCAGCTCCAGGGCATCGATGGAATCGAGTCCCAGGCCTTCGCCGAACAGCGGCGCCTGCTCGTCGATATCATCGGGTGTGACATCCTCGAGCTCTAGCGCCTCGATGATCATGCGCTTGAGATCGAGCGTCAGTGGTTGTGCTTCAGGCATGTTGGAACCGTTCTAATTCGTGGTTGAAATATTCGCTTAGCTGGCGCGTGAAGTGTCGGGCGCGCACGCTTGTCGGCTGTCCCGTTTCACCGGGCACGGGCAGGTCCTCCAGCACGCGCAGGTCGAATTGCACCTTGCAAGGCGGGATGCGATACCAGGGTGTGCCTTTGGTCAACGTTGTGGGCCGGCAGCGAATCAGCACGGGGGTGATGTCAGCGCTGGCGCGTAGGGCGATGTTGGCGCCACCGCGGCGGAATTTGACCGGCCTGTCAGGGCGGGTGCGAGTGCCCTCGGGAAAGAGGATCAGCGAGTTGCCCTCGGCCAGGCTGTGGCGTGCTGCGTCAAGCACGGCGTCCGGTTCGCGGTTGGTAATGTACCCCGCCGCGCGGATCGGGCCGCGCGTGAACGGGTTATCGGCCAGCTTGCCCTTGATAATACAATCGGCCTGGGGCACGTGGCCAAGCAGGAAAACGACGTCGATCAGGGAGGGGTGGTTAGCCAAAATCAACAGCCCCGGGCGCTGCAGGCGGGACAGCTCCTCGAAGCGGTAGTCGAGCACCCCCAAGGCACGCATCAGGCCGATGAAGGCGCGGAAAGCGTATTGGATCAGCACCCGCGCACGATAGCGGCGCCGCGCGGCATCGCGGATGGTGAGCTTCAGAACAGGCGCGATCAGCAGCCCGATCAGCAGCCCGCCGATCCCGAAAATAGCGAAGGATAACGCCGTGCCCAGGCCACGCTGGCATTGATCTAACGTCATCCGGCCTCCTGCTGCCAACGCGTTAGCGCATCAAGCCAGGGAGTTTCTCCGGCAAGCCAGGAGATGATCTCATGCGGCGTCGGCTCGCCCGGCGTGGGCGTGCGTGCGGCGGTGAGCCGTGGCCCTGCGTTGGCCCGGTAGGTTAGGCGTAAGCCAACGGCGCACGCATGCCCCGGGTGCGACGTATGCCCTTGATAGATGTCGGGTAGTTCGCCTTCCGAGAACACCACGACCACGCTCTCATATCCGGCGTCAAGATAGCCGCTGGCTTCGGTTAATAGGGCATCAAATTCATGGCCGCAAGCACCCAGCGCCTGAAGGGGCAAGCGATGATTGTGGGCAATGGAGTACACGCCCAGCACGGCGTTATGCACCGACATGGAAAAGCGAGTGGGCGAAAGAGGCTCGCTGTTGGCCAAGGCTTCCAGCATGGCAAGGGTATGGCTCACATCGCCATGGCGCGACGCATGAATCAGCGGACAGGCGTCGGCGGGCGTTAGACGGTGGAGAATATCGCAGGTTGCCCGGCCGGTGGCGTCGAGGCGACGACGCAGCATTCCCGGCAGTGAATGGCCCACAGGCAAAGGCATGCTGTGCGGGGAATCCGCCAAGCACTGGGCCCCGCTGGCGCACCATGCGCGCCAGTCGCTGATGTAAAGTCGATCCATGACGAAGTGTACTTTGAAGAGACAGGGTTTGAGATAGTATTTGAGATAGTGTTTAAGGCGGCGAACTATAACGTAAAGCTGAGCTCAGCCCAAGTTTCAGTTCCTTGACGTTTACGAACATAGTTATCACGTTGTTTGCGATATTCAAGGCAGATTTAACCTTCTCGTTACCATTGCATGTCGGCAATAGTCATCTCGCCGTTAGCTGACATTAGTTGATCCATGGCACGGTTCACGGCAATTTTTTACCCGCCAGACGGCCAGCTATGTCTGAAGGGTTTTAATTTATTCTTAAAAAGAATAACAAAGTAGTAGATTAGCCTACTTGGCTATAACAGGGGTTGTGTTATATGCTGCCGCCCTCAAATAGCCGCCACGCTCGCTTACGCACGGTGATTGATATGCACGGGATATGGAAAAAATACGCTGATACCTCGCTTATTCTGCGCGTCACGATTGCGCTGGTCGCGGGCGTTGCCGTGGGGCTTGTGGGCAGCGAGGCCGTGGTCGGCTGGCTGTCGCCATTGGGCGATTTGCTGCTGCGGCTGCTGACCTTTCTGATCGTGCCTATCGTGTTGTTTACCCTGATGGTGGGCATCAACCAGTCGCGCGAGGGCAGCGTGGGCCGCGTGGGGCGCAAGGTGTTTGTTTATTATCTGGCAAGCTCGGCGCTGGCGATTATGGTCGGCCTGGCGGTGGCCACGCTGTTCAACCCCGGCAGCGGCATGACCCTGGACGACAGCGCGAGCTTTTCGGTGCCGGAGAACCCGGGGCTGGTTGATGTGCTGCTCAACATCGTGCCGGGCAATATTCTGCAGGCGTTTATTGAGCTCAACATGCTGGGCATTATCTTCACGGCGCTGGTGTTCGGTATTGCGCTGTTGAAGCTGCGCGAATCTGGCAGCGAGCGTCAGGCAGCACTCGGCGAGCGGCTGTATCAGGTGCTTGAAGCGCTCAACGAAGTCACGCTCAAGGTCATGGCAGGTGTGTTGCACTATGTGCCCATCGGCGTATTTGCCATCGTTGCCGGTACCGTCAGCCGTCAGGGCATGGGAACGCTGTTATCGCTAGGCGATATGGTGCTGGTGCTTTACGTCGCGCTGGGCATGCAGCTGCTGCTTTACTGCGGTGCTATGCGATTGTTTGGCGTCAAACTTGGCGCGTTTTTCCGCGAGGCGCGCACGCCTATGGCGACGGCGTTTGCGACCCAAAGCAGCTCCGGTACGCTGCCGTTAACGGTCAACGCTGCGCACCGGCTGGGTATCCCTAAAACAATTTATGGCTTCAGTCTGCCGCTGGGCGCTACGCTCAACATGGACGGTGCGGCCATCCGCATTGCTATTTCCGCGGTATTTGCCGCTAACGTCATCGGCGCGCCGCTGGACTTCATGAGCATGGTGCAGATCGTGCTGATTGGCACGCTGGTCTCGGTGGGCACCGCCGGTGTTCCCGGGGCGGGCATTATCATGATCGCCACGGTGTTTGCCCAAGTGGGGCTGCCGATTGAAACCGTGGCACTGCTCACCGCCATTGATGCGCTGGTGGGCATGGGCTGCACCGCGCTGAACGTCACCGGTGACCTTGTTGGCACCTCGATCATTGCCCGCAGCGAAGGCAGCAAGCTGGCCGAGCAGCCCGCGCAGGAAACGGCCTGCGGTGCAGAAAGCTGATAACGTCTGTGAGCCGGTTTTATCTACGCAAGGAGAGACACCCATGATTGCGGATCACGAGCGGACGTATCTGGAGCGCAGCGTAGCGCTGGCCAAAGACGCGTTGGCCCACGGCGATGAGCCGTTTGGCAGCGTGCTGGTCAGTGCGGATGGAAAAGTGCTGATGGAAGATCGCAATCGCATTGCGGGGGGAAACGCCACGCGCCACCCGGAAATCGCTTTGGCCTACTGGGCGGTTGAGCACTTAACGCCCGACGAGCGCGCCAAAGCCACCGTTTATACCTCCGGTGAGCACTGCCCAATGTGCGCCGCCGCCCACGGCTGGGTGGGGCTTGGGCGTATTGTGTACGTCAGTTCATCCAAGCAGCTGGGCGAGTGGCTAGGTGCCATGGACGTGCCGCCGGCACCAGTGGCCACGCTGCCTATTGAGCAGATCGTTCCCGGCCTTGCGGTGGACGGCCCCGTGCTTGAGATGGCCGATACCATGCAGGCGCTGCACCGCGAATATCACCGCAAGGGGTAAGCGCAGCGGGCGCCTACTCGACTACCGTCACCCTGACTGAAGCGATGCCGCGCTTGATAATTCCCAGCTTGCGCGCGGCGCGTTTGGAAAGGTCGATAATGCGCCCACGCACGTAAGGGCCGCGGTCATTAATCACCACTTTGACGGTTTGCCCGGTATCAGGGCGCGTTACCAACACCTCGGTGCCAAGCGGCAGGCTCGGGTGCGCGGCGGTTAACGCCTGCTGGTTAAACGGTTTGCCACTGGCGGTTAGCGCGCCCTGGAAACGGTCGCTGTAATAAGACGCCATGCCTTTCTGCCCCTGAGGTGCGGTGTCGGCAAGTGCCGGGCTTGGCGAAAAAACGCTGACAATGACCACAGCGCAAGCGATAAGACCGGCGTACAGCAGCGCTGCGAAACGTGGGCGACGCGTTAGTCGCGACGCGGCGGGGGGTGGTGCAAAAGCACAAGCGGCCATTGGCATACCTCCTGGTTCTCACCTTGTTGGCTTTCGGGGTGCTCAGGCGCTCAAAGATAAGTAGCCGTCAAGATTACCGGCATCGGGGCAGGCGGGCAACCCTAAGTGCGGCCCGGCTGCTCGTTAACACAGCGAGGTTTGGCGGCGTCGGCTTCTTTTAGCAAATCTTCCAGATTGACATTATCGCTGTTTGGCGCGCGATAAACGCTGGTGCCGATGCCCACGCCGACGCTAATCTGCTTTTTCATGCGAAGGGTTTAGCGCAAAAGCATTAGGCCTGTTGCATTAGCCGTGATGATTAAAGTAGGCCTGCATCACGGCGATCACTTTGTCGATATCGGCGTCGCCGATGTCGCGGTGGGTTACCAATCGGGCGCTGTGGAGTAAATCAATCAGGATATCGTGCTTGCCAAGCCAGGCCGCCAGGGGTTCTGCGTGGTGCTGGGGAAAGTCGGCAAAGACCATATTGGTCGCCTGCGATGTCACCGTGACGTCGGGCAGGTTGACCAGGCCGCGGGCCAGCGTTTCGGCGCGGCGGTGGTCGTCGGCAAGGCTTGGCAGGTGGTGCTCAAGCGCGTGCCAGCAGGCGGCCGCAATAATACCTGACTGACGCATGCCGCCGCCGGTTACCTTGCGCCAGCGGCGTGCGCGGTCGATCAGCGCTTGGGAACCCACCAGCACTGAGCCGATGGGCGCGCCAAGGCCTTTGGAGAAGCACAGCGATACGCTGTCAAAAGGCTGGCACAGCGCGCTCAGCGGCGTATCGGTGGCGATCGCGGCGTTGAATAGCCGCGCGCCGTCCAGGTGGGTGGCAAGGCCGTATTCGCGGGCAACCGAGGTGGCCTCTTGGGTGTAAGAGTGGGGCAGCACCTTGCCGCCGATGGTGTTTTCCAGCGCCAGCAGGCGGGTGCGGGCAAAGTGGAAATCGTCGGCCTTGACCGCCGCGCGGATCTTTTCCAGCGGTAGGCTGCCATCGCCGGCGTTTTCTACCGGTTGGGGTTGAATGCTGCCCAGTACTGCACCGCCGCCGCCTTCATAGGCGTACGTATGCGCCTGCTGGCCAACGATATATTCGTCGCCGCGCTCGCAGTGCGCCATCAGCGCCACCAGGTTGCTCTGGGTGCCGCTAGGGAATAAAAGTGCAGCCTGTTTGCCAGTGTGGCCGGCCACCGCCTGTTCAAAGGCGTTCACCGTCGGGTCATCGCCCCAGACGTCGTCGCCCACCGGCGCGGCGCACATGGCTTCATACATGGCCGGCGTGGGACGGGTAACGGTATCGCTGCGCAGATCGATCATGGTGTCTCTCCGGAATAAAAGGATGCGTCAAGGTTGCCACCTGAGCGGCGCTTAACGGCTGCTACTGGTAGCCTTTCGCCTGCAGGCGGAACAAGAAGGCGTAGCGGCCATTCTGTCCAAGCAGCTCGGCGTGGGTACCGCGCTCGATAATACGCCCGCGGTCAACGACCAGAATTTGCTCGGCGCTTCTCACCGTCGAAAAGCGGTGCGAAATCAAAATTGTCATCTTATCGCGGCTGTGCTCGCGAAAGCGCGCAAACACATCGGCCTCGGCGGCGGGATCCATCGCCGCGGTGGGTTCGTCGAGCACCAGAATATCGGCGTTCTGGCGCATATACGCCCGGGATAGCGCAATTTTCTGCCACTGCCCGCCGGAAAGCTCCTGACCGTTTTTGAACCAGCGCCCCAGCTGGGTGTGATAGCCCTCGGGCATCTGTTGAATAAAATCGTCGGCCATGCCGTGGCGCGCGGCGTCTTGCCAGCGTGTTTCATCGTTGAACGCGTGGGTATCGCCGACGCCCAGGTTTTCGCCCACCGGCAGCTGGTAACGCACGAAATCTTGAAAAATAACCCCGATACGCTCGCGCAGCGCGATGGCGTCCCAGTCGCGAAGATCGGTGCCGTCGAGCAGAATGCGCCCGCGCGTGGGCGCATAAAGCCGCGTAAGAAGTTTTATCAGCGTGGTCTTGCCCGAGCCGTTTTCGCCCACCAGCGCCAGGCTTTGGCCCGGCGCGATATGCAGCGAAATCTCGTGCAGCACGTCCTGGCCGCCGGGGTAGGCGAAGCTGACGTCTTCAAAGCGTAGGCCGTCGCCGGGCGCTATGCCTTGGGTATGGGTGCCCGATTCCGCCTCGACGGGATGCTCCAGATATTCGTACAGGTTGGACAGATAAAGGTTGTCTTCGTACATGCCGCTGATCGCCGTGAGACTCGCCGACAGCGCGCCTTGCCCCTGCTTGAACACCATCAGGTACATGGTCATCTGGCCCAGGGTCAGCGTGCCCATTACGGTTTCTGCCACCACCCAGCCGTAGGCGGCGTAAAACGTCAGCGTACCCAAAAGCCCCAGCGCAAAGCCCCAGCTCTCGCGGCGTAGCGTCAGCCGGCGCTCCTCGGTGAATAAACGAGTGAAAATCGCCCGGTAGCGCTTGAGAAACAGTCCCTCAAGGCCAAACAGTTTCACCTCTTTGATGCTGTCTTCTCGGGCGAGCACGGTTTCCAGATACATCTGCATGCGCGACTGGGGCGAGCGCCAGCGGAACAGGCGGAAGGCATCGCCGGAGAACTTGGCCTCGGAGATAAACACCGGCAGCGCACCGATTATCAGCACCAGCAGCGCCCAGGGCGAAAACTGCACCAGCAGCACGCCAAAGCTGGCCAGCGAGATCGCGTTTTGCAGCAGCGCAAACGTCTTGTTGACCAGCCCCAGCGGGCGGGTCGAGGCTTCGCGGCGGGCGCGGGTGAGCTTGTCGTACAGTTCGGAGTCCTCGAACTGGCCAAGCGACAGGGTGCCGGCCTTCTCCAGTATCATCACGTTAACGCGATGCCCCAACCGCGCGCGCAAAAGCGACTGCTGGGCGGCAAGCCCGCGCTGGGCCAGCGCAATCAGCGCGATAATGCCGCCTTCAAACGCCACCAGCCACAGTACCGGAGTCAGGCTCTGGTGAAGTGGCACAGGTGCGTCGGCCTGCTGGGCATCCATCGCCGCGACCACGCCGTCAACAATCAGCTGGCCCACCCAGGCCGCTACCGCCGGCAGCACGCCGGCTACCAGCGTGCACAGCGCTAAGCCCAACATCATGGCGCGCGAGGTTTGCCAGACCAGCAAAAGCGCCCGGCGGGTATAGCGAAACACACCCAGAAAGCCGCTCATCGGCGGCGGGCGGTGGCCTTGACCAGGCGCGGCAGAATGGGGGCTTGCAGAGCGGGAAGAGGACAACGGGTAACCACCGGCCAGTCAGAGAGGGCGTAAGTAAAAAAGCGTTTAGCGCTGGGCCAGTTGTTGACCCGGCGCAGCGTTGCAGCTTAGCTGCGCCGAGCTTGCCAGCCATTCCGTATCGGGGTAGTAGGCAAACACGTACTGCTCATCTTTCAGGCTGTCGATCAGCGGATACGTGACCTCCGAGCGTACCGCAGGGCAGCCGTGGCTGCGCCCCAGCCGGCCGGTTTTGTCGATAAACGCCTCGCTCACGTAGTCGGCGCCGTGGATCACGATGGCGCGTTCAAACGCCTGATCGTTCACGTTGGGCTCAAGGCCGTCAAGGCGCAGTGAATAGCCGTTGCGCCCATAGTAGCTGTTCATGGTGCGAAACAGTCCCAGGCTTGATTGGTGACTATCTGGCGTATTGGAAAACGTCGTGGCCAGCGCGTTGCCGGAGCCCTGCCCGTGGGACACCAGCTCCTTGAACAACAGCGCATGGTGCTCCAGATCGAACACCCACAGCCGTGGCTTGGTCGACGGGCGCGAAAAATCGATCAGCGCCAGGCGCTCGGCGTCAGGGTCGGCACAGCTAAGCGCCTGGGCGGCCATACGCAGCGCCTGAGACGTGGCCTCGGGCGCGAGCTGCTTGAGCTGGTGGTGCAGCGGCGTGGTGCCGGCGGATGGCAGCGCCGCTACGCTGGCAAAGAAGTTGGCGGCCTGCAGTGGTAACGTAACAACGCAGAGGGGCAAACTCAGCAGTAGCGCTGAGGCTTTTAAACGAAACGCCATGGGCATCATCCTGATGGTGATTAACAAACGGTAGAAGCACAGTAAAAAATACGCGGCGTGCCTGCCATGATCCGCGTCATGGCAACGGCAAAGCCGTCATCGTAACGCAAGGGGAAGGCGATGAATAAGACTCGGCCAGCAAAAAGGCACAAGCTGCGGGTGACAAACGGGGGTCTTGCTGCGCTGGCGCTCAGCGTAGCGCTTGTCGCCTTGCCGGTGGCAGCGCAGACGCCGCCGGCAAACGCGATAGAAAAACACCTCGCCACGGCTGAGATGCAGGATGAAACGCTGCCGGTAGCGGCGTTTTATCAGCGCCTGCAACAGCAGCCGGTATGGCAGACGCCTGAGCGGGTCGAGGCGCTGGTGAGTGCGCTGGAAACGCTAAACGAGGATGGTCTGGATCCCGCCGACTATCTGGAGGAAGCAGGTTCCGGGGCAACGCTGATGCAGGCGTTTGAACGCAGCCAGTCGGGCGATGCGGTGGCCCAAGCCGCGTTCGACGTGCGCGCCACCCGGGCGCTGCTGCTGGCGCTTGATCACCTGCAGCGCGGCCGGCTCCAGCCCGGCGAGGTGGAGCCGGGCTGGGACACGCCGCCACCGACGCGGACGTATTCGACGACCCGCGTGGCAAACGCGGTGGCCGACGGCAACGTTGGGGAAGCGCTGGTGCTGGCCCGCCCGGATACCGCCGCCTACCGGCAGCTGCGCGAAGCGCTGGCGGACTACCGCGCGTTGGCGCATCGGACGCGGCAGGGCAGTGCGCCGTTGGTGCCCACCGGTGACGACGCCCTGCGCCGCGGCGATGAGCAGGCTGACGTAGCAACGCTGCGCCGCCGGCTGGCGTATTGGGGCATGCACGACGTGTTGTTTGGTGATCCCGATACCTACGCTCGGATTGACGCCGAAGCGCCGCCGCTAAAACGCTTTGACGCCGAGCTCGAAGCCGCGGTCAAGCGCTTTCAGCGCCGTCATCTGCTCACCGCCGACGGCGTGGTCGGGGGCAAGACCCGCCGGGCGCTCAACGCCTCAGTGAACTCCCACGTGGATGCGCTGCGCGCCAATCTTGAGCGCGCCCGCTGGATGCAGCCCATTATGGCGCGCCGGCCGGGCGTGTGGGTGGATATCGCCGGCTATCGTATGCACTACACGCGCCCCGACGGCGAACGCTGGTCGTCAAAAGTGATCGTGGGCTCTGCGCGGCGCAAAACGCCGGTGATCCACTCCGCTATTACCCATTTTACCGTGAACCCGACCTGGACGGTGCCACCTACCATCTGGCGCGAAGACGTGCTGCCTAAGCTCAAACGCGACACGGGTTATCTGGCCCGGCGCAACATGCAGGTGTTAGGCCCCGACGGCGCACGGCTGGACCCCGAGGCAATTGATTGGCAGGCGCCGGGCAACGTCATGCTGCGCCAGTCGGCAGGGCCGCGCAATCCGCTGGGGCGTGTGGTGGTGCGCTTTCCCAATAACCAGCTGATTTATTTACACGACACCCCTGCCCGTGGGCTTTTTTCTCGTGACCGGCGTGCCCTGAGCTCCGGCTGCGTGCGTGTCGAGGGCGTGCACGAGCTGGTACGTATGCTGCTGGCAGACACCCATAGCCGCTATCGGCTTGATGAGCTGTTACGGCGCGGCAAGAGTGATTTAAACGTGCGCCTACCCGAGCGCGTCCCCGTAGCGCTGGTGTATCTAACCGCTTGGCCCGATGCGACGGGCGAGGTGACGTTCCGTCCGGATATCTATCGGCGCGACGGTGCGCTACTCAACGCGCTTTAGCCACCGCGCTTGACGTCCTTCTTACGTCCACGCAATAAAAAGCGCCGCTCCTTGACGGAGGCGGCGCTTTTTGATTAACAACGAGCCGAAAGTCGTTTAGCCGTCGTCGCTGCCGTTATCTGAATGGCGGGAGGTGGCGACGCTGACCGTGCCGGTATCGCCGCTTTCAAGCGCTGCAATCATCGGCTTGGCATGCTGCTGGAAAGCCATCAGTGAATCGCCGTGTAGGCGCGTGTTCTCCGGCAGTTTGACCTTCATGGCGTTAGTTGGGGCGTTGTTGACGTGAACTTCGTAGTGCAAGTGTGGCCCGGTGCTGCGCCCGGTGTTGCCGGAAAGCGCGATACGGTCGCCCATTTCTACCCGATCGCCCTTTTTTACCAGCGCTTTGGAAAGATGCAGATAGCGGGTGCGGTAGCCGTTATCGTGGCGGATGACCACGTAGCGGCCGGCGGCGTAGTGCTTGACCGAGCGTTCCACCCGGCCACCGGCAGGAGCGGTGACCGGCGTGCCGATAGGCATGGCAAAGTCAGTGCCGTTATGCGGGCTGGTACGACCGGTGATGGGATGCTTGCGGTTGGGGTTGAAGTTGGAGCTTAGCCGATAGCTGCCGTCGAACGGGTAGCGCGAAAAAGCGGGATCGAGGCTGTGGCCATCCGGCGTGTAGAAGGTGTCGTTCATGGCACTGCGCACCAGCGTCAGATCCAGGCGCTGGCCGCGGTATTTCACCGCTAACACCCGGGAGTCCAACGTCTCGTCGTCGATCATGTCGGACTCGACAAGCACCTGAAAGTCATCGCCGCGGCGGCTGTCGCGACGAAAATCAAACTTCTTTTTCAGCAGGTGGGTCAGCTCGGTGACGGCACCGCTGCTCAGGCCGGTGGCCTCGGCCGAACGGGCAAAGCTACCGCTAACGCTACCGGCATAAAGGCGCTGAACGGGCTCACCTTTGCGTTCGATGGCCTTGACCTCAAGATCGCCCCCTTCCTGGCGATTGATGAGCACGCCGGCACGGATGTTTTTCATCATCTTCAGCGTCAGTAACTTGCCGTTTTTGTCGACCTGGTAGTCAAAGCTCTGGCCGGCTCGCCAGCGGGTGAACATATGCGGGTCAGGCAGTTCGTCAAGCAGGCCCAGCACTTCGCTGTAGCCCATGCCCAGCTCGTTCTGCGCCATGACCGCGAAGGTTTCGCCGGTGTTGACGATGTGCGTTTTCCACTGGGGCACATAGGTTTTTTGCGCGGCAATCTCCAGGGGTAAAAAGGACACCTCATCAAAATTGTCGATGCCGTAATCTTCATAGGAAGTGGCATCGGCGACGGGCGCTTGTGCGTCAGTGGCGCTGACGCTGTCGGCCGCGAGCATACCGCTGCCAAGCGTGCCGATGACGATGGCGATATGACGCGCACCGTCATCCAGGCGTGCCCCTGTGTTGGCGGCCAGGCGGTCGGCCGGTAGCGGCCGAGGAGCCTCAAAGGTGCTGGCTGTAGCGCTGTCGATAACGTCCAGATCAATGATTTCGGAGGCCTGAAGCTCGCTCAGGGGGATTTTGTCGCGGGTGGCGTCAAGCAGGCGTGAGGCGTGGTCGATCGCCGTGGCGACAGGCGTTTTTGCCTGGGCCAGTGACGGCACGCCTGGAGCAGCGTCGTCTGCCAGCGGCACGAACACGCTTTCTACCGACGCTCCTGATTGACTGTGATCGTGATAGGTCGTGAGTAACTTTTGTGCGCCCAGCACGGTGACCATCGTGGCCACCGGTAACAGTAAAAATTTATGCGTGCGGGGCAGCGAATGAAGGATTCGCAACATGAGTAAAAGGGCCGCCAAGTCTTGTAAAAAAAGAAAA
>Ga0307967_1000215_pt1 | contig 41440 bp, 40 predicted proteins | sample OrgLakmetagen648_FD_201828 | JGI IMG/M metagenome (GOLD analysis project Ga0307967, IMG submission 201828) | Saline water microbial communities from Organic Lake, Antarctica - #648 | ecosystem: Environmental > Aquatic > Non-marine Saline and Alkaline > Saline | place: Antarctica: Organic Lake... | reverse complement strand
TTCTACCTTCATCGAGTTCGCCATTTAGGAGAGCTTAAGTAGACACCCATCTGAATACTTGATTGCGATAGCTGCCTAATGTGGGTGTCCATATAAGCCTTGTCCAATGGATGTCCACTTAGCACTAAGGGTCGGACCGTCAAGAGCTTAAGTAGACACCCATCTGAATACTTGATTGCGATAGCTGCCTAATGTGGGTGTCCATATAAGCCTAAGCCAACCGGTGGCCAGGCTTTTTAATTTCTCACTGTAATGGATGTCCACTTAGCCCTACTGACATTTGAACAGAGTAATCAAACTCCCTCTGCTTTAACGTGTAATACATTCTGCAGTCATGCAATGTTTTTGATAACTCTGAACTTGTATTCCTAACTTCTTGCAGCCATGAATGTCTAAATTCTGAGATTTTGTCCTCATGAGCAGATTTACGAGCTTTTTCAGCTAACAAATTTTGAGATTCTACCGATTTTCGGTTACTTCGATATGTAACAGTTGCCGCAGCTATAACTATAGATATAGTTGTCAAAAATGGCAGGTTGTTCAAAATGATTTCAAATGTACTCATAATTCTCCATGACACTTAACGCAGAGTGCATTGGCGCGCTTTAGCGCGTCCGCTGACACGACTTGTTAAGCAGTAAAATTTTTGAGTCGACCCAACAACACCCCGTATGCAGGAGTTTCGGAATCCGCAAACAGTTGTACCTCAGCGACGAGCAATCCGTTCTTTTCATCCTTTATTATGTCAGCGCGGTGTAACACACCAGGATGCTTTGTTATCGGCTTAGTTAATGTACCAACCCAGCGACCAATATCGTCGGATTCCCCAAGAATTTCCGGAAGCACGAAGGGCTGTCCATCAATTAAGTTAGCTTGGCCTTGTGCGACCGCCATAGCGTAGCCGATTTTCGCGATCAACCTAGCGAATGCAACAGGTTGATCGCCCTTGCTTGGCACTGAGAAAGAGGACGCGTTAAGGAATTTCATGACTTCGTCAGGCCGCTTGCCAAACGATACAGATGCGATACCGCTCATGCGGATACCCGAAGTGTATCCCTCGGGGACTATGTGAGCGGGCGGAACAAAAATAGGAAAATGTAGAAGTATCGGATAATCCTCTACCGGAAGGTACACCGTTGATTTCTGACCATCTTGTTCAACAATCACCGGGAACTCCGTCGGCGCGTTGGCATGCCTTGATCGCGAATTTAGTGCACGAAAGACACGGACTGCCCACATCGGCCCCCGGAGTACATGTTGTTCAAATCTGCCAGTGATTGATGCACAGTCACAGCATGACGAGTTCGGTAACACAGCAGTTCCGCTCAGAGCGAACGGCACAATATGTTCGCGAGTCAGCCGTTCTCTTGAGCCACAATAGATGCAGCTACACAGATTTAGTTACAGTCTCTGCAGCGAAAGAAGCCGAATTCATGTCTCGGACGCCAATGCTGCTATCGCTGCTCATGAGTGAACCCCTTTTCTGCTTAACAGCCTATTCGTCGTCCATCCCGCCCCTTATTCCGGCACTTCTTACCTTCCTCCCCACGACACCACCTTCTCGAAACCCAGCAATACAGTGCCTGAAGACTTTTTCCATCTCATCGAATCCTACATATCAAATCCAGAAAACCCGTCGTTTCCGACGACTATCTCCGATATCAGCGTCTTCTACGACGCATATTCCAGGATATTTCGGGGATATGCGTCGCACCCGGGACGGATTGTGTGATTGAGTTCTCAAGTACACTTCGTCTGTACCCAATCATTTAGCCTGCATTTGGCTGGTAGGTCTTACCGTGATGCCCATGACTATATACAGAGGCTTTGAGTTTTACCGATAGCAAGGGCCGGGAGTGCCCATTAAGAACGCTTTAAATTCGCTACCGCCCGGCCGGTTACAGAGCACACCAAGGGAAATAAGTTGTGTTTTCACCATGTCAGTCTGTGACGTGCTTGGCAAGTATTTATTGTCCATGGGTGTCGGATGTGTCCGGTACCGGGTGTGGCCGGGTTTTGGACAGATCTACGTGGACATGCACGTTAGTCGACTATTGATTCAGTATAGAAAATAGTCTTCGGCGAAAAATAATAGTAGGCGTGTATTCACGCTGATCCCTCAAGGTCCCATAGCTTTAGCTACCTATCGTAAAAATATCCCGATCTCAACGTCAATCTGGATGACCAGTCGTACCCGGTCGATCATCGGTGAATGGTTAATTTAACCGAAATGTCCAGGTTCAGTATCTGGACGAGAGAGAAACTGCGGGAGTTGAACAAAGGTTATTCACAGAAAAAGGCCATAGAAGACCTGCCAGAGCCATTAGTGGCGGGCTGGAGAAGCAAAAAATGCCCCCCGACATTTTAAACCCGGCCCGTTATACTGGCTCCATATTTTTCCCAGCTGGAGTGTTGTCTATGTTGTTAGCCTGGCTGGCTGTTGTGGCTGGATTGGCCTTGCTGGTCTGGAGTGCCGACAAATTTGTCGAGGGCGCTTCGGTAACTGCTCAATATGCAGGAATGTCACCGCTGCTGATTGGTATGGTTATCATCGGTTTTGGGACCTCGGCGCCGGAAATGGTGGTGTCTGCTATCGCTTCGTTGCAGGGTAATCCCAGTCTGGCACTGGGTAACGCCTACGGCTCCAACATCACTAACATTGGCCTGGTTATTGGCCTGGTGGCCATTATTGCGCCGATACGGGTGCAGTCGCGCATTCTGACTAAAGAGTTGCCTTTGTTGCTGGCGGTTACGGTGCTGGGGGGCTATCAGTTAATCGATGGTAGCCTGAGTCGGCTGGACGCTTTTATCCTGTTGCTGGTATTTTTTGGCATTATGGGCTGGTCGATTCTGCAGGGTCGACAAAAGCCGGCAGACTCGCTCAAAGCCGGATACCTTAAGGAAATTGATTCCCATCCGATGACCCTGACCCGGGCTATAACCTGGCTGCTTATTGGCCTGGTGCTGCTGGTCATCAGTTCCCGCTTACTGGTTTGGGGCGCAGTGATTATCGCGCAGGGGTTTGGTGTCAGTGACCTGATTATTGGTCTCACCGTTGTTGCGATCGGCACTTCATTGCCGGAGCTCGCGTCATCGCTGGTGGCTATCCGCAAGAATGAACATGAACTGGCACTCGGCAACGTACTGGGCTCCGGTTTATTCAATACTCTGGCCGTGGTCGGCATTGCAGCAGGTATTCATCCGCTGACGGTCGATCCCGAGGTGCTGTATCGCGATTGGGTGGTTATGGCTGCCTTGACGGTTGTGCTGTTGATTTTGGGCATTGGCTGGCGCGGCCGCCAGGGGCGGATTAATCGCATCGAAGGGGGGGCGTTGCTGATAGCCTACTTTGGCTATACCGGTTATCTGGTTTCTCTGGTGTTAAGTTGATTAGATTGCTACCTGAGTGCTTGTCTCGCTAACGACCATTTCGTAAATCCTGCGTGGTTAGCTGATTTTAGCCCTCAGATCGAAGCGTTGGGGCAGCCCTCAGCTTTTGATGGCGAGCAGCGTCCCGGCACCGATCATGATACTGCCGGCGGTCCGGTTCAGACGTTGCATGGACTTGCTGGAGCGGGCCAGCTTGCGTGCTCTGGCAGCCCCCCATGCAATTGCCATCAGAGCAGACATCAGGGCGACAATGGTTATCAGGGCGGCCAGTGCAATGTCGGTGTGACTCAGTCGGGTCAGGTCAATGAAGCTAGGCAGGAAGGCAATGTAAAACAGAATGACCTTGGGGTTGGATGCCGAAATAGCCATGCCTTGCAACAGGCTTGCTCCGGTACCCGAGCGTTTCACCAGCGTGTCACTGGTGTCGGTCGGCGCCGGTGTTGTCCACAATTTCCAGCCCAGAAAGATCAGATAGGCCGCGCCAGCATAGCGAATCAGAGTAAACAGGTTCCCGTAGTTTTCGGCGATGGCTGACAAACTGAAGCATGCCAGCACCAGATAAATCACATCGCTGACCGCCATGCCAAACGCCAGAGCTGTGCAGGCCCGAGCTCCCTGACTGAGGGCGCGGCCGATAATGGCAAAAATACCCGGGCCGGGCGTAATACCAAAAATGAAGATGGCGATGAAAAAGGTCAGGGCGCTGGTCAGGGTCATCTGTGTGCACAGTAGCGTAGTTTGGTGGGGATCGATTCTCGCAGTAAACAGGAGCGCAGTGAAGCGCCGAAACTGGCTCATCGGAACTTTTTTGGCCAGTTCTGTGGGCTCTGATAGGATGTTGAAAAAGGCTTGCTGCCATTTCCAAAACACGAAAAGCAAAAATGCGATGTTTACTGTTCCCTGATCAGGCGGCTGAAATTCTGCTAATTTCAACGGTCTGTTAAGGTTTGACATTGTTCGGGGGACTCTTTTAAACAGCTTCTTTTACAATAACACGAGGGGTCGATTCAACAGAGATTTAACAAAAAAGGCGCCAGCAAACCCTGCATTGTCTTGATATCCATCTAGACTGAAGGCTATCAATTTCAAATTGGACTCCGTTGTGCCATTCCGACTTTTCTGGAAAGCCACCTCGGAATGAGGCACTTATCGACTGTGATCGCGATAAACGTTCCTGAAACAGGGAATACAGCCATTCGATCGTGTCCTTCAGGGCGCGGCAAACTGATCAGAGCTTTTTTTGTGGTCTGTTTCCTGTTGTCTGCGGCCAGTCAGGTCGAGTCTGCCAATCCCTGGCCCGATAACCACTGGTTGAGTGACCCTGCTGCAGCATTGCTGATGTCGACTGATGATCAGCTTGAAGACGTTCAGGACGCCTTGTTTCTTGCCCGTAAGGTCAATTCACCCCTGGTCAGCCGCCAGGCGCTGTGGTTGCGTTACGATCTCTTTCTCGGCGGTGAACCCGACCAACCCCAGACCTTTGTTCTTACCAACGAAAACGTTCTGTTAACCGAGATGACCGTTTATCTACTGGACGGTCGGGGTCGGCTGATCAGCGAACATGTTCTGGGTATGAATCAGCCTGGTCTCGAACAAATGCGAGCCGTGGAACGTTATCAGGACCTGATGCAGGTGCCGGGCCCTGGTGACTACTACCTGGTAGTGCGCCTGTTCAGTTCAACACCGCTGGCAACGGTGCTACTGATTTCTCCGGAGTCGGAACAGGAACAGTTGAACCAGAATCGGATCTCGACCGACTGGGTTATGCTGGCCCTGACCCTGGCCATGTTCGGCTTTAATGCCGTTTTACTCTATGGCAGGGCCGATGCAGCCTATGGTTGGTTCATGGTGTTTCACGTGGCCATCTTTTTCTATTTTGCCGCGCTCACCGGTTATGGCCATATATTTTTACCTCTTGCCGTTGTGCAATTTCTTTCAATGCACATTATGGCCCTGAATTTTTTGCTGATTTTTTTGATCTTCTCCTTTTCTTTGCCATTTCTTGGCAAGGGGGTTGATCAGGGTTATCTGTTTCGCCTGCCGCTGGTGCGAGCCGTGCAGGGAACGAATATTGGGTTGGCCCTGCTTGGCTTTGTAGTGCCTGATTATTATCTGTTTATTCCTCTGATGCTGATGCAACTGGCCACCTTCGGGCCAATTTTATACATGGGCATCCTTCAGATTCGGCGCGGTTATGGGCCCGCCGCATTTTTGCTGGGATCCGTTGTTGTTCAGTTTGTCGGGGGAGGTATTGGCACTGCGGCTTATGCAGGTCAGTTGCCTGTTTCCTGGGTGACACTGAATGCCTTTTATGCTTCAACGGTGATTGAATTGTTACTGATGTCCTTCGCGGTAACATCACGCATGCGGTTTCTGGAAAGTCGGCAGAAACAGCTGTTGTTACAAGACCCGGATACCGGACTGCCCAGTCGGGCCTATTTCAGCAAGGTACTGAGCCCTCAGTGGAAAATACTTAGTGCGCAGATGTCCGAGCCTGTCCTGGTCTTGATAGAAATTGACGGCATTCGCAGTATGATTCGACTGCTTGGCCCGACTGTCGCGCACCGCCTGTGGATGCAAGCGACTCAGCACTGGAACCAGTTTCTGCTAATCCAACCCGGGGTTATGCCATTGGCTGGCTATGGCGCTGATGCCAGTCGGTTCTCGGCGGATGCACTGGCTGGCTTTCAGCAAAGAGCTGCCATGGTGCTCTGGTCCCGAAGTAGTTTTATGACGGTTTTCGATGCCGCTGAACTGACCGATCTGGATGCGACCATGGCACCGATGCGTACTTTGTCGCTGGTAGAGGAAAATCATCAGTTTGATATTCACTGCAGAATGGCGGCTTATGCGGTCAACGACAGTGAAGAATCACTCGATGAATTGCTGCGTAAACTCAATGTTGCGCTTATTACGGCCGAGCGTGAGAGTCATTATATTCACTATTACTCGGATCAACAAAACGACTATTTTATCCGCCAGAATGAACTCATTCATGCTCTGCCTCAGGCGATACGAAATCACGAAATGAGTTGTCATATTCAGCCGATGATCGATCTGGCCAGCGGTGCAGTGATGGGCGGTGAATTGCTGTTGCGCTGGCAGCATCCGGTTTTCGGCAATGTGCCTCCCAGTGAATTCATTCCCTTGGCTGAGCAAACACACTGGATAGCCAACCTAACGCAGCAAGTACTGGAAGTGGCTGCTCACTGGCTGGCGCTGAATTCGCAGTTGAGTTTGTCTATCTCGGTAAATCTGTCGGTTCTGGATCTGGTGACCAATATTGACGGGCAGGATCTTGCACAGCGAGTTCAAGCCACTGGAATCGATGCGAACCGATTAAAGGTTGAGGTTACCGAGTCGGTTCTGATGGAAAATCCCGATGCCTGCATAGCGATATTGGACCGGCTGCGCAAGTTGGGTTGCCAGATCAGTATTGATGACTTCGGCACCGGCTACAGTTCTCTGGCCTATCTGAGTCGAATTCGGCCTGATGAAATCAAAATTGATCGGGCCTTTATCAGTAAACTGGAGACGTCGGCGGTTGACCGGGACATTGTCGAAGCCATTGTCCGACTAGCGCGCAGCATGGGGGCGACTGTGGTGGCAGAGGGGGTCGAGCTAGAATCTACGATGACGCTTTGCGCAGAGCTTTGTTGTCACCGAATTCAGGGCTATCTGATAGCTCGGCCCATGCCATTAATGGATTTTACTGGCTGGCTGGATAGCCGGGAAAATCAAAAACAATAGCGTACTGGCCACGCTTGATTCTGCACTGTGAACAATGCGTTTTGCGCCAGTCGAATGCTCACCGTGGCCTGGAATCGGAAGCTGCCAGTCTCTACCTCGAAATCGAGGCGGTCTTCGGCCCGTGCGACGCCGGGTTTAAACGGCGGCTGCCAGTCCATATCAAAGGCTTCCCAGAGCGTCACCCGTACCCGGATCTGGCCATTCAGATCCGCTTCGGCAGCGTTATTGATTTGTTGCATCAACCGACCCAGTTCCAGCTGTATCGATGTTTCATCTTTTGGCAGAGAGCGATTCAACGTCCAGCTTTCATTGCCACACCAGGCAGTGAACGACCAGCCCCGGGGGCGGTCTGTCTGGCCCTTCACTGACAGCGTCAATTCATCGTTCCGGTCAAATCGTTCACCGGCGAGGCTGTCGGCACCGGCCAGCGATACCGTTTCACCGACGGGCAGGACCAGATCGGCCATGCCCGGTATACTCAGCTGGTAAGGGCCGGATTCGGGATCCAGTGACAGGCTGTATTCGCCGTCGTCTGAACCGCGATTGAGCAACAGAATTTCGCCACCGCGCGTCAGGACTTCTGGTCGGTTGGCATCGGCATCAACCCGGCGGTTCCAAAAACCTGTGCGCCACTGAGTATCGAGTTCGACTCGGGTTGGCAAGTGACGGTAGTCCACCGTGACGCTTAGCTCCTCGGTATCGACTTTGCTGAGCGGCACTGAACTGCAGCCGACCAGTGAGATCAAAGTTAAAACCAGAACGGCGGTAGTGCGCATGAGTCTTGATATCCGAGACAAAAACAGAGTGCTCAGTATAGTGGTTTCGTGGCCGAAGCACAGACTTGATGGGCACGACAAGAAATGACTATATGAGGCGTATTTCCATGCTGTCAGATGGCCCCAGTGACGGCCCGGTGCTGGTTCTCGCACACGGCGCCGGTGCACCGATGGACTCGGAATTCATGAACGATATGGCACTTCTGCTGGCCCGACGCGGCGTACGGGTGGTCCGGTTCGAGTTTCCTTACATGGCCGAGCGGCGACATTCCGGGAAAAAACGCCCACCTGACAGAGCCCCCGGGCTGGTGGCTCATTTTCATCAGGTGCTTGATGAGCTCGGCAGCGGGTCTGTGTATATTGGTGGTAAATCTATGGGTGGTCGCATGGCAACGCTAGTGGCAACCGAACGGGATGTCGCGGGCGTTTGTGTGCTGGGGTATCCATTTCACCCTCCGGGTAAGCCTGAAAAGACCCGTCTGGAACATCTGCCGCAAGTGCGCAGCCCGGTACTGATTTGCCAGGGAGAGCGGGATACGCTGGGCACTGCAGCGCAGGTTGGCGGATACGATCTGCCAGAAACGATCCGTCTGGTGTGGTGTGCGGATGGTGACCATAGCTTCAAACCGCGCAGAGTCAGTGGCCTTAGGCAGTCTGATAACCTGGCGGTGGCAGCCGATGCCATTGCCGGTTTTATCGGTGTTTGAACGCGCTATTTTGAAGGGTTTTCCTGGCTATACCAGGTTTCATCTGTGCGCTTGGTAACGTTTTTGCGGTCAGGTTGCCTTTCATGCAGCGGCTCGCGCTGTTATTCTAGACGGTCTGAACTTTGGATCTGTGCCCGGACCCGAGTGAAACAAATCAGGGCAAGGATCTGTGCTCTGCGCGCAGGCCTTTCATTCTCAGGCTGCAGTACGCAGCCACCTCCAAACAGGAGCCTCTTATGAACATTGCTGCTCAACATGTTGTATCCATCCATTATGAAGTTAAGGATGAAGACGGGGTTGTCGTAGATACCTCCGAAGGGCGCGATCCTCTGGTATACCTGCATGGTAACCAGAACATCATTCCCGGTCTTGAAAAAGCGCTGAATGGCCTGGCTCAAGGCGATGGCTTTGATGTCCAGGTAACTCCGGAAGAAGCGTACGGTGAACTCCAGGATGGTTTGGTGCAATCAGTGCCTATGGCTTCTTTCGAGGGTGTTGAAAAAGTGGAAGAAGGCATGGTGTTTACTGCCCAGACTCAAGGCGGACCACTGCAAGTGACGGTGACAGCGATCGAAGACGACACCGTGACTGTCGATGGTAATCACCCGCTGGCGGGTAAATCACTGAGCTTTAAGGGCGAAGTCGCGGAAATCCGCGAAGCCACCGCTGAAGAGCTGGAGCACGGCCACGTTCACGATGGCACCGCTGACGAGTGAGTGCGTGTGAGTAGAACAAAGGAACGTGATGTTTTGGCCGGTCGCTCGACCGGTATCGTACAGGACACCCCGTCCGGGGTGGTCTTGTACGGAATGAGCCCGAGCACTCTGTGCTCTGGTCATTGAGCTGTTAATCCTTACCTTTCAGGCGCCTAATTCTGCCGAGTCCTGCTATTCGATGCAATAGGACGAATGCGCCGGTTACATCTGGCTAAACAGCTTGCCCACCTGTAGTGCCAGTCAAGAATGGATGGCGTCGCTGTACAACCAGGGAGCCTCCTGCTGCATGATTTTGCTGAGTATCGACAATTTGTGACATTAACCGTCGACTGTTTCAATCGCTGAACCAAGCCAGGGTAGAGGAGAATAAGCGGTATATGCTCAATCACTCGTCCAGCGTGGACAAGTTCACTGAATTTGTGGTGTTAGCGCCACGTGTTAAGCGCCAATGATTCGCCGGATACTGGCCTGTACAGCCCTGGCTGCGATGATTTGGCTGGTGTTCTTCACCGACGGTAGGGGTCTGGTCATGCAGTGGTTGCAAGATCAGAATCAACCGCATATCTGGATCATCTTCATTACTGCCCTGATCTACGCCATCGCTCTGTCGGTGCCTTTTTTGCCTGCGGTAGAACTGGGTTGGCTGGTGATGGCTGCTTTTGGCCCCATTGGTATTCTGTCGATTTGGATGGCGACACCCTTCGGGCTGTTGTTTGCGTTCTGCATTGGGTATTGGTTGCGAGAATGGCCATTTATACAACGCCTGCAACATCGGTTCCGGACCAAAGTCGCCGAAGCGACAGGTTCCAGTCCCGGCGACCGGATGCTGCGCCTGGCGAGCGAGAAGCTCACCAGTCATCCATATATTGCCCTTGGCATACTGGTCAATGTGCCCGGGAACTGGGTGATTGGTGGCGGGGGTGGCATTGGTCTTATGGCGGGTGCCTCGGGGTTGTATCACCCGCTCAAATTTGTATTAGTACTTATTCCCGCTACTGGCGTCGTCGCTTTACTGATGCTGATTGGGGTCCATGCGCCGACGGTCGGCTGATCATCTGCAGACACTCGATGACTTGTGATCCGTGAAGAGTCGACCTTTACAGCAGTGGACTGGCCAGCTGTGCCAGGTTTTCCAATACCCGCTTGTGAAATCGACGCTGTCGCCACTGCTTCAACTCAAGCCGATGGCTGCTGTGTTTGTATTCCCCGACTACCGCGTTCATAGCATTGCAAAATGCAGGGTCATCGACCACAAGAGTCGCTTCAAAATTAAGCCAGAGCGACCGCATGTCCAGGTTTACCGAGCCTACCAGGACCAGATGGTCGTCAATAATGACGCTTTTTGTGTGCAGTAACCCACCTTCAAACCTCAGTATGTTGATGCCATGGCTGAGCAGTTCGTCGTAAAACGACCGACTGGCGTATTTGGCCAGATGGCTGTCAAGGCGCCTTGGCACCAGCAGGGTTACCTCAAGGCCACGCCTGGCGACCGATTTGAGCGCCTGCAGCAGGGATTCATCCGGTACGAAATAGGGTGTGGTGATGATCACTCGGTGCTGGGCGTTATGAATGGCGGTAAGCAACACCTGCAACAGGATATCATCGTCAAAGGCCGGACCGGTTGGCAAAAATTGCATCAGCGCAGGACCGTCGCTGGCTGACTCGGGCCAGCTTAGCGCATTGGTAAGCCGGTGCCCAGTTTCCATTTCCCAATCGAAAATCATAGTGCCTTGTATAATTGCAGCCATGGGGCCTTCGACCCGAACCATGACATCGATCCAGGGGCCAAAACCACTGTGTTTCTTGAACCAGTCTGGGTCGGCCAGATTCATCGAGCCGTTGTAAGCGATGCGGTTGTCAATGCTGATCAGTTTGCGATGCTGGCGCAGATCAATACGCTGCAGGAACATTCGCAGTATATTAGCGTGCATTACATCAAGCACTTCGATGCCGGCATCGGTCATTTGCCTCATCCGCTTGCTGTGCAAAAAACGGTTCGAGCCGACGCTGTCGAGTAGCAGGTAGACCGAGACGCCGCGAATACGGGCCGCAGTCAGTGCCGACAGCACTTCTTCGACCCTGCCTTCCGGTTCCAGGATGTAGAATTCCATGAAAATCCAGTCTTCAGCCTGGCTCAGATCGTTCAGCAGTGTATCAAACACGGAACCCGGATCGCTCAGCAATTGCCAGTTATGGCCGCGCAGGGCTGGTAGCTTCAGGCTGCCGAGCGTGAGCTCCATAACCGGTCGCAATGGCGCGTCTATCAAGGTGTTCAGCGCATCACGTTCGACGACCTGTTCCAGCCACTGGTTATAAAACCGGTTTTGCACCAGAGCACGTTTGGCCCGCAAGCGACCCAGATAGCGTTCCCCAAATAATAGATAGAAGCCAAAACCGACCAGAGGCAGGATGTAGATCAGCAGCAACCAGGCCAGTGTTACACCCACGCTGCGACGGCGCATCAGAATGCGAAAGCTCAGCGCAATCAGTAGAGCAATGTAGAGCCAGAGGCCCAGCGTCGGCAGCCAGTCCCAAGTCATGCATCACCCATTAACGGAAAAGGAAGGAATCAGTGTCGGCCATTGTACGATGACTCACAAGGCCAGGGGTATGCAGGTGAGGTAGAAAGTTGGTAAAAATTGTACCAGCAGTCACTTTTAACCGGGCTATGCCGATATCAACTGCTGTTAGTGGTCGTTCTTAACGCCCAGCACCAGTTGGCGAGTGTAGTCCTTCATAAAAATACCGTAGCTGCCATCGTGGAGCATGGTTTTAATTCGAAACCGGGGCAGGCCGTCACTACCAGTGAGATGCTTAAGGTTCACAATGCGCTCCGCCACGAGTTGTTTGTTGCTATCCCGGACCAAAGCAATTTTCGGGAGCAGACGGGCATCGTGGTTTTGGCCAATAATCACGGCAACTTCGCCACTGTTCAGCTCCACCAGAGTTCCGATCGGGTAAACACCCATCAATTCAATGAACTGATCGACTAGCGCCGAATCGAAATCGCTTGAACGGCCTTTGTAGAGTATGCGCAGGGCGTCATAGACGGTGCGTTGATGGGCATAGGGCCGGTAACTGATCATGGCATCAAAAGCATCCAGGATGTGAATCAGGCGAGCGTTCAGCGGCACCTGACCAGCCAGTTTGCGCACCGGATAGCCCAGACCATCGGGGCGTTCATGGTGGTAGTAGCAGGCAGCGATGACATCACGATCGAAGCCGGATTTTTCGAGCAGGTAGCGAGTCCACTTGGGGTGATCGTGGAATAGTTGCCATTCCGTTTCGGTCAGCGGGCCGGGTTTGTTCAGTAGTGACCGGGGAATACGCAGCTTGCCCAGATCTATCAGCAAGCCAGCCAGACCCACAGTGCGCACGTCACTGCGCGACCAACCGCAATGAATGCCAAACACCATGCCCAGCAGACTGACATGCAGCGCATGCTCGTAAGTATAGTCATCGTGGCTTTTAACGCGTGACAACCAGGTCATGGCAGGAATGTTGTCTATCAGAGCGGTAATGCAATGATCTATGTCCTGACCCAGAGCATCAGGGTTCAGCGGGTGGCCTTTGCTGAGGCCTCGCATGGCTTGTTTCACATGCTTGAGGGTGCGGGTGTAGGCTGGCAGCACCCGGCGCAAACCCATCTGTGCCATGTCCCGGTCGAAAGAAGGGGGCAGGGTCGGAGGCGGCTGAGTTGTGTTGGGCCTGGCCTTGATACTGACCAGGCTTTTACGGGTGTCGACACAGACCTGACTGCACAAGCCCTGAATCTGGTGCAGCATCTCCCTGTTTTCGATCAGAAAACCCTGCATCAGGAACGGCGTGCCCACCCAGGGTCTGTCTAACCGACAGACAAACATGCCGACTTGCAGCAAAGCAACCGGTGTGCGGAGGGTGGTATCGGAAATTCTCTGACTGTAGTGGGTCAAATCCGATGTTCCTGAGTCGTTGACATAATGTGAACCAGTTCACTAATAACCTAGTAAACACCTTATAGCAGAAAACGGGCCGTGTATGCTAGAGGCCGAGAAACTTTACCGGGACAGCGAACACCTGCCCGAGCTTTAAATCGACGTTAGCGAGGGGTTTATCGGCCCAGGAATTCCGGGCTGTAGCCAAATTTGGTCAGTCCTGGGTAGCCGTTGTCAGTATCGGTTAGCGTGCTCGTCCTGACCTCGCTACTATTTCGTGCAACCAGCGCATCGGTATATGCCGCAGAACGGCAACGATCAACCGGTAATTCCAGCCCTGAATTGAAACCAAACGGCCGCGCGCCAGATCTTTGAACGATTGGTTAACGACCTCCCCGGCTGACCAGGCGCGGGTAAAACCCCGTTGCTTATAGAAGCTGGCCGGCTCAAGACCCAGCTTGGCGTGGAATTCGGTAACCGTGAAGCCAGGACAGACCGCCACCGCGCGAAGCCCTTCATCACGATAACTCACCGCCAAGGTTTCAGTGAAACTACGTACAAAGGCTTTGGTTGGGCCATACAGTGCGCTTTGCGGCGTTGGCAGCCAGCTCGCCACAGACGCAATGTTGATTACCATGCCGCGGGCCCGGATCAGATTGGGCAGCGCTGCATGGGTGAGTTGTAGGGTACTGAGGACATGGACATCAAGCAGGGCACTGTGGCGCGACCAGTTCACATCGCCGAAGCGACCGTCTTCAGCGTAACCGGCGTTATTGATCAGTGCATTCAATCGGGGCAGCAGCGTAACCTCCTGCACCAGAGCCTCGCGTTGATCAGCTTCGGCAAGATCAACAAGTCGATAGTTAACCTCTACCTTGTGGCTGTCACGAAGACGCTGGCACAGCGCGGCCAGTTCTGTTTCGCGACGTCCGGTCAGCAGTAACTGATAGCCATCGCGGGCCAGGCGCTCGGCGTACGCGGCGCCAATGCCACTTGTAGCACCGGTGACCACGGCTACGGGTTGCATCATTATTGGCTATCCTCAGGAAAAGGGAGTCGTGCATCATGCCAGAGTGACCCGGTCAGGCAACCTGGCCAATCAACTAACCTGTCAATAAACCTGAAGGGCGCAATTGGAGTCGGCTTTGCGGGCGTCGATCAAACTTCCCAGCCCGTGATTCTGCAGGGGGGCTGCTTTATACTGCTGCACGCTTAATTCTAGCCGCCAACACACAGGATCTGACCGTATGGTGCAAACCGACACTCCAAACCAGCCACTCTGGCCCGGCTATCGTTGGCCGCACTTGTGTGACCTGACCCGGTCGCTGCAAGCTCAACCCGAATGGCCACAAATGGATCGTTGGTTGGCCGCCCGGTTTCGTGAGCGTAAAGCTTATGGTGGTAAGGACCGCCGGTTTTACAGCGACCGTATGTTTCGTCTGTGCCGGCAAGCGGCTGCACCCGTTATTTTACAGCAGCGCTATACAGAGGCTGCCGCTGTGAATCTGACAGCAGGGACTCTGTGGAAAGCGTTTCAGACAATATCTCCGGTTGAGCTTTGGGGTTGGCTGGTATTGCTGGATGGAGCCGACGATCAGGCACCGAATGAATTGACCGATGTCAGTGAGCGGCGCGCGTGCCTTGACCACTGTAGAAATGACGCTGATCTGAGTAATGCCGAACGAGGCTGGCTAGCCAGTTGGCAACCCTGGTTCGATCGCCGCATCAGTGCCAGTGACTGGTCGGTAAGTCAGGTCGATACCTGGAGGGCAATGCAAATGACAAGACCCCCGCTCTGGTTGCGCGCTTTGCCCGGCAAAGGCGGGCAGGCAGCCCGATCATTACATGCCGCCGGTCTTACCCTGCTGACTGAACAGGGTGATGTGCTGGCGCTGCAGCCCGATACTCAACTGACCAAAACCAAAGCCTGGGATGCCGGTTGGGTGGAAATACAGGATCGTGCCAGTCAGCGTATTGTCACGGCCGTGGCGGCAGAGCCAGGTCAGCGTATCTGGGACGTTTGCGCCGGTGCTGGTGGCAAAGCCTTGGCACTGGCCAGTCAAGTCGGCGAAGCTGGAAAGGTAGTGGCTACTGACACACGTGCACACTCGTTACAGGAAGCCGGGCGACGGGCAGCACGGCAGGGGCTCACTAACATTAGTACGCAGGTTCTGGATGTCACCCGGCGGGGTGCACTAACTGACATGGAGCCCGGTGACTTTGACCGGGTCTTGATTGATGCGCCTTGCTCCGGTGCGGGTACCTGGCGGCGTAACCCGGATAGCCGCTGGCGTTTAACCGAGGCTGCTATTCAGGCACTACAACCGGTTCAGGATAAACTGCTGGCGCAGGCGTCATTGTCGGTAAAACCCGGCGGCTATCTGGTGTATGCGACCTGCAGTTGGCTGGTCGAAGAAAACGAAGACCGGGTCAGTCGATTTCTCGAAGTACATTTGGGCTTTGATCTGCTCAGCCAACAGCTGGTCGGCGCCCCGGAAGATGATGCCGACACCATGTTTGTGGCGGTTATGCAGCAGCATTAGTCCTTTTGTGTATGTCTGGCCTGCTGAGCTTTCTGGAGCCAGGTGCCTTGAATCGCGTGTTGCCCTTCCGGGCAAGTGTCCTTTATATTCCTAATGGACTGGTTTAAAGCTGTCTTCGTTCAGGGCATCGCCCGCATCAACAATTCAAACATCCAGTGTTGATTCAGTGACAGACAAAACAACCTGATTTACGCCTGTTAACGTAGGCTAATTGACATATTTATTAAGAATTTAGGAGTTTCCATGAAAAAAACATGGCCATTGGCGCTGATTGTTGCTTTGTTTATTGCTGCACCTGCAGTGGGTTTGCTGTTGCCACTGGGCGCAGCGACTGCACCTGACTTTACCCAGTATCCGGCCGGTGATTCCCGCAAAGCCGAGTTCTTTGGCTATATGGCACCTTTGGTCGAGAACGAAAATGAAGCGATTCTAAGCAGTCGGGTACGGTTGCAGGTAATACAGGAAGCCGGCTCACCTACCTGGGCCGAGCGTCGTTGGCTTATGTTGCTGGCTGAACGTTACGAATTCGAAGAGTTTGATCCCTCTGAGGCTGACCAGCGAGCTAATCTGATCAAGCGGGTCGATAAAGTCCCTGCTTCGATGGCCCTGGCTCAGGCCGCAAACGAAAGTGCCTGGGGCACCTCGCGTTTTGCGCGCCTGGGAAACAATTATTTTGGTCAATGGTGCTTCGTTCAAGGCTGTGGTCTGGTCCCGGAAGCCCGTAATGACGGCGCCAGCCATGAGGTTGCTGCGTTCAATTCTGCCCGTGAATCCATTCGCCGCTACATGAACAACATCAATACCCACAATGCCTATTCCGAGTTGCGCAACCGCAGGGCCTCGCTGCGCAGTGAAAACAACGATATCAGCGGACTGGCACTGGCCCCCTCTTTGATCCGCTACTCAGAACGTGGTCAGGAATACGTGAACGAATTGCAGGCCATGATCAGTGGTAACGGGTTGCAACAGTACGATTAACAAGTTCGCCTGTTGAACGGTATTACCGGGCGTTATTCTATATCGCAGATCATGGTTGAGAGGGTTTGAAAATATGACGGGAAGTGAATTTAACGTACAACCTCTGGATGATTCGGACAAAGTCGAATGGCGCAAACTGTTCGACGGCTACGCTGAGTTTTATACGGCCCCGATGGATGATGCCACTGCCGACAGAGTATGGGGTTGGCTTTTGGATCCTGCTCATGTTCTGGAGGGCATTTTAGTTCGCGACGGGCACGGATCGGCCGTTGGCTTCGCCCACGTTCGCGCCTGTCCGCGTCCTCTGGGAGGTTGCGATATAGGCTTTCTGGACGATATGTTCGTGGCGCCACAGAGTCGCGGCAGTGGTGCGGCCGATGCCTTGTTTTCAAAGCTAAGGGAGGTTGCTGTCGAGCGTGACTGGCCGGCGATTCGCTGGATAACACAGCATTTCAACGAACGCGGAAGGGCTTTCTATGACCGTTATACCGATGGCCCTAGCGATTTTATCATGTATCAATGGAAGCAAAGTTGAGCCTGGCGAGATATACAATAAATTAGCCGGGGCAAGGGGAAAGTCCCGGCTAAATGCTTTTAGAAGCGCAGGTAGTTCTTAACCTGCAGGCTCACGGTGTTGCCTGCCTTGGCGCTTTCACCGGATAGGGCGGTGGAATAACCCAGTTGGAATTCCATCGGCAATGCCCACTGTGTGAAGAAAACACTGACGAAAGGCGAGACAGCCAGATCCCAGGACTCGTCATTTCCACCGTTTCCATCAATTTCGGTTTCGCCAGTCATCGTATAAGTGAGTGGCAAAGCAAAGCTGGTCCGAATGCCGTTGCCTGACGAAATGGTGTAATTAGGCTCGACTTCAAATATCGCCTCTGTTCCGTATTTTACGTCAACATCAGAGATGGCGGTCAAGGTACTTGTGTCAACTCCATAGTCCTGATTCGTCTCCAGAAACACCGAGGTCTGGTTGTACACGTTGATGTAGAAATCAGGCGTTACCAGGTAATCGTATGCGAAGCGCGCACCCAGGCCCCAGGCCCCAGGCCCCACGGTCTGTCCGTGCGGTCTTGAAGTCCTTACTATCGATAATATTCTGACGTTCTTCAGCAGCATCGTAAGTTGAGAGGGGGATTTTTATGCCCGGTGTTATTGCGAAACGCATGTTATCACTGGGTGACAGGCCCTGTTTGCCCAGAAGCGATAGCTTGGCGCCGAGAAAAATATCGTTGGCACCACTGAGATCAACAGAATCGTTGTCTTCTACGCCACCAGACAAGACATAACCGGGAGCCCACTGCAGGCCTGCCGTTATCCAGTCGTTGACGCCATATTCCAGCGCCAGCGACAAGGTGGTAGCTGTAATCTGACCGGAGGCGGTGTCCTGGCGGTCGCCGTTGTCATCAAAAACTTCATCAACGGTGGTCTGCGAGGGCGCAATGATGGTTCTCAAGACACCTTCGGGGAGCATTTTGGCATCGTCGGCCATTACCGGGAAGACCAGGCTTGCCAGTAACGGGAGTGCTGCGGCTCTTTTGTACATGGTTACTCTCCAATATTTTTATATTAATACAATGTCATACCAAAAGGATGGCCATACAAGGCTCGAGGACCCTGACAACACCATACATCACAAAGGCAGGGTTTCTCAAAAATAGAGTCGATTACCCGCTATTTGGGCATCAATCCACTAGCAGACGGGCATCCCCTCAGAAATATTTAAGAGTAGCAACTGAAGCATGGGCGAGATCGGCTATTTTGAGTCTAGAAACAGTAGAACCTCTTATCCCCAGCTCGAGTTTCAGTGCATGAGAGGAGGCGGCTTGACTGGGAATTAACTGTAGGTGTGAAAAGCTTCACATCGTAATCGTGATTATTTGTTAACAGCGTTGTTACAGCACTATTTCATTGAGAGTGGCTACTGCCAGGGAGCCGGGAATTTCGGGGGCAGCGCCTACCTATGTAGTGCTTTAGCTCCTCGTGCATCCTTAAATGGTTTTCGGGACGTTCTGTTTAAGGTCCGGCTTTCCGCTCAATCACTCTTCAGCTTGAAAAAAGCTAAATAAACGCGACTTGAGCAGGAGTAGTCCCTGCATTTGTTTATATATTGTCCGGTTACCGCCATTTTGCTGGCATCCGGGCGCAATGGTCCTGCGCCATCGGGTACTTTTCACTAATTAGCAGGTTGCTGATGACCGCTAAAAAGTGCGGTCAGTTGGTGTTTTTGGCCAAGCCGCGATGACGAAGTTTGCCTTAGCAGAAGACTTGTTTAAGGTATCGGAAGGGGCGTTCAACCCGGGCATTGATTTTTTGGCGTCCAGCTTCTTCCTGTTTAAGGGCGCTTGGCGATGAACCACGATATGGTTTCCGTTGCCTATGTTGACCTCGACTGGTCATCCTCAGGCAACCGGTATAACCGCACACTCATTACTCGTCACCATGGAAACTCTTACTGGAGGGCACAATATCGTGAACGCTGGTCGCCGTGACGTCGATACTGAGGATGCGGGCACAACCTGTCATTCATTCTAATGTGCGGCTTCATGGCAAAGTAGCGTCAGCTACCGTTCCAGGCCTGATTCATTTCCGGGAAATGCCGGAACTTGAGTATTGTGGTTTTATCGGGCAAACGATTCAGCTTCAGACTGGCAAAGTGTCGCATTAATTCGATTTCGTACAGCGCATTTTTCATGGCCGGGTCTCTCAGGTTGTAGAAAAGCTTCATGCAATAAATCTGGAGCAAAGAGGATATCGAATAGAGTGCCTGTCCAGCATGGCCCTTGTGACAATATTGGGCTAACTTCTGTTACAGCTGCGTCCACGGGATCAGCTTGCCCGTCTGTTCGAGAAAAAGCTCGCGGCCTGCCTTGAGTGTTTTGTTCTGGTATTTGTCTTCACAGAAGGCCACCTGATAAATGGTGGCGACGAATCCTGTGTGGTAGGCGAAGGCACTGCTCTAGCTTATTTTTAAGACTTATTGAGAGGCTTCTATGTTGACAAAGTGGGTCAACCCGACGAAATAAATTCTAAATATATTTTCCTAATTACCATTTATCCTAAGCCTATTGTCAGCAATCTTTCCGGCATCGGAGGGGTTCTGACAGCGGCGAAGACCAAGCGTGGAATCATCGCGCCAAGATCAAAGCGGCGATTGAATCGATACTGGAATTCGGATAGATACCGTTGCGCATACTTGGGTCGCACTGCGTGATAACTGCTGCGTAGTGCGCTTTTTAAATTTCCCAGAACCGTATTCACCCAATAGAACTCCGGCTCCTCCACAGACGCCCGACCACCACCACAGACAATACGATCATGTTCACAACCCGTTAGAGTTACTGCATTGAAACACGCCAACCCATCCGATATAACGGTGCAACCTTCGGTCAAGTACTTCTGGCTCCATCCCAGGACCTCTTGGGTCTTAAAGCCCTTGACGACCGATAGCCGAATGCGGGTCGGCTGGCCCTCGCTTGTGGTCTCTACGGCAGCGATAAAGGGCGTTTTAGCATCCGCGCCGCGACCTCGCTTACCGCCTGAACGTTCACCTCCCAGGTAGGCATCATCGACCTCGATGAAACCGGATAGCTTTATGTCGTCGTCGCGTTCCATCATGACCTGCATTAATTTGTGCTTCATACGCCAAGCCGCATTGTATGAAATGCCCAGTTGACGGCGAAGCTTCATGGCCGAAATACCTTTTTTGTCTTGGGTAACCAGATACATGGCCTGGAACCACAGAGTTAGGGGTAGTTTTGTGGATTGCATGATGGTTCCCGCCGTGATCGATGTCTGCCGACGGCATTGGTTACACTCCATCAGCTTGCGTTGAGTCAGCTGGCAATACGTATCATGACCGCAAAACGGGCAACTAAACCCCTTCGGCCACCGCCACTGATATAGGACATCGAAGCATTGCTCTTCAGTGCCGTACGCCTGGATGAATTCAGTCAAACTGTAGCCTTTCTGAAACTGCACTTTGTTGCGAGCCATGGAGCCTCCTTCTAAATCAAGCACTTAACTGTATATCCATACAGTATACCATGACTTAGGAAGGATGGTAATTAGGAAAGGATTTAAGAGAAAATACCATCAGTCTCTCTATGGGAATAAGGCTGGCAATTAACGTATCGCCCCGGCACATATTCGATGAATCGTTCATTTCAGAAATGACCAGGATGCGCAGGTATACGGACCAGTTGCATTGGGAGCTGGAGTTGGAAATAATTGAAACATCATTGATCGAATTTAATGAACAGCTAGGTAACCAGTTGCAAATGCTGCAGGATCAGGGCATTAGAATTGCGATTGATGACTTTGGTACAGGCTACTCTTCGCTTGCCTATTTGCAGTCTTTACCTGTCAATGTTCTTAAAATTGATCGCAGCTTTATAACCGGGCTGAATGCATTGGGTACTGACATCAGTTTGGTCAGAGCTATTATTGCAATGGCACATGCTCTGGGACTGGAAGTAGTGGCGGAAGGCATTGAAAGCGAAGCTCAAAGGTTAATTCTGTGTCAGTTGGGCTGCAAGTACGGCCAGGGATATGGATTTGCCAGACCTCACTATTGGGATGCACAGCTTTTCAAAAAAATTGATATGGATCAATAAATGTTTAAATTGTTGGCATATCAGCTGACAGTGCCCGAATGATAATGTATGTTAGAGTAATCTAATATAGAGTGTTTCTAAAACAAATTATTAAGAGCCTGATCATGTATTTCGCAGTTCTAATGGTCTCATATTTGCGACTGACCCAGGCCAGTCCCATGAGATGGCTAGGCAGTATTAAGAAATTGCTGGGGTTACCCGGACTGGAGTTTTCAACCCGACCCAGGTTAAGACACTTTGCCGGTGTTTCAACGCTGCAAATTACTCCGATTGCGGACAGCATTGCTGGACTGTGAAACTGATTCGCCCAGTATTTTCTGGCATGCCCTTGAGCATGGTCTGAATCACCTGGGGCGTCTTCCTGCGGTGTATGCTGAGCAATTTGGCGAGAAGCCCAGCGAAACGCTTGCCCGAAGTAAAGCACTCAGAAATGCCATCAGCCAGGGTTGACCCTGATAGCGCTTTATATGCCCTTTGGTTTGTTGATATTCCCTACGACGCGCCTGGATAGAGACCAGTGCAGAGGTAACGATGACCGGGTAACACTGGCGAGAGGCTGAGGGTTGATTAGCTGGCCGTTACAGTGGCTCTGAGAAGGTTGCGCTGAGGTATTCTGCACCTCATGATATGGGTTGTATTTACCGAATTTTATTCATCACCTGCCGGGACGTGCCCAGGATGATCCAAGTTCCACACATTTTTCCGGACACTGCATGCTTTTGGTTCGACTTTCAACGCCCTGGGCCACAATGTAGACGTGCCTGCAGGTATGGCAGCATTGGAAAACCGACTGCAAGCCCTGTCAGTTGAGGAGTAGTACGCACTGATGGTGCATTGGTGGATCGCTGAGGTGATATTGACCGCCAGCGCCTGGTGGGCCAGTCATCGGCTGATACAGGTGCGCCAGTCTGCGGCCTTCCTGGCGGCAGTATGTTTTGCGCTGCTCGGCCTCGCCTCGGTTATCGGTGCCGTTAAATTTGGCTTTCAGTGGCAGGACCGGCTCAACGAATTGCACGGCCTGGCGTCCCGGGCATTCGGTGTGGCCGGCCTTTATTTGCTGACCATGGCTCTGCTTGACTGGATCGGCTGGCTGCGTTTGCATCGTAAATTATGGCTGGCGCATTTGGCCGACGCGGCGCTGGTGTTTATGCTCGGAGTCTGGCTGTCCAGATTGTCATTGTTCCAGCTGGTGATCGGTCTGGTGATGACACTGGTGGCTGTCTCGATCACGGTTACACTGTGGCAGCGACGTCGGCGCAATCAGGCTGGCTGGCTTGGGCTGGCGGTGGTGGTATTTTTGGTTAACGGGTTGCTGATTGGCGGTGGCCCGGATTCAATGCTGGGATTGCCCATTCGCATGGACCTGTTTCATCTGTGTCTGGCGTTGTGGGTGTTTTGCATGGTGCAGGTTCTGTCTTATTCCGGGAATGAGCCGGTAGCGAGCTAGCCAGCAGGGCTTGAATGAGGTAACGCAGGTTTGTTTTGCTGCCAGGCTGCGTTTTTATAGCCGCCGCAGTCGGGACATTGCCTAACTGATCGGATATAAAGGTCGGATAATGAAACACACTATAAATACTAAAACGCTTATGGGTGCACTGGTTTCCCTGGTGGTCAGTGGCACTGCGATAGCCGAAATTTGCTACGACCGGAGTGTCAGTGGCCATCAGTTGGTGGTCGACAGTCACTTGCATTTTCAGCCGTTCAGCGGCCCGAATATTGACCATCGGGTTCTGCTTGATTATCTGCAACGTGCGGGTGTTAAGTACGCCAATGTGTATGGCATTGGCCAGACGCGGATTGAAGACTGGGCTTGTCTGAATGGCGGTGATTGCAGCGGCAATGTGCGGATAGCGCCAACCATGAAGAATGATTTCGTCAACGCCGTGAATATGAATGCCTACCCTCGTTCCGAGGTGCAATTACGCGCCTCGATGACCTTCCCGGACCTGCAGAACCCCGAAAGGATCGTCGATCAAATGGCGATACTGGACCGGGAGTTTCCCGGCTTGTTCCAGTGGATGGGTGAAGCCAATCTGGTCAAGGAAGGCCTGTTTTCCTATGGTCATGAACCGGCCACGCTGGAAGACATTGCCAACTGGTCGCCTTTTATGGAGATTCTGGCTGAACGAAACATGCCGCTGGCGCTGCATTCCGATATGGGTAATGGCGAAGACGACTACGCTTATGTGCCTTTGATGGAGGCCGTGCTCGAACAGTACCCGAATAATACCGTGGTCTGGATGCACCTGGGCACCTCGCGTGAACAGATGGATCTGGACCCCGAAGAACACGTGGCTTTAATGACCCGAATGATGGAAACCTACCCTAACCTCTGGTTCGATATCTCCTGGAATGTTTTGTATGAAGGTTATTTCAGGAGTCCGGAACGGCGCGGTCCCTATGTTGAATTCCTGAATCAGTATGCCAGTCGTATTCTGACCGGTACCGATATTGTTGCCTCGGCCTACACCGGTTACAACGAATACCTGCGAGCGCTTGAACAAAACAGCTTCATTAATCAGTATCTGAACAAACGGGCTTTCCGCTATATTGGACTGGGGCAAAGTTATTTTGATCTGGTTGGGGCCGATGCTGTCGCGCCACCTGTATGCTGATCAATCCACAAACACTATGGAATCGTTAATGCCGGACAGATTCAGAGTAAGGCCACTGTGACCCGCCGGCAGTTCAGGGCTGGCTGGGCACTGCAGGTTTTGACCTGGTTGTGCTTTACCGCCATTCCGATTGTCAATGCAAGCAGCGTTCAGACTGCCGAAGGATGGTTGCGTCTCTGCACCGGTCTGGGTGTTTCCTGGGTTCAGATCGACACACTGGAAACGGCCGACACTGTTCCGGTTGAATCGAAGAGCTCCCTGAAGCACTGCCCTTGTGTCAATCAGGTGCTGGGGTTGCCCATAGTCTGGACCCCTGGCAGTGTCCCCGGAGTAGCCGTTGCCGCCACCCTTATGCAGGCGCAAACGCCGCACTTTCTTTCCCCTCGAGCCTATCTGAGTCGAGCCCCTCCATCCGTCAGTCTGTGAGCACGACTATGCGGTAATGGTTATTCCCGCAGATCGGCTCGCTTCCTCATTAAGTACCCACTCTTGAATTGATTTAGTGATCTGTTGTTGCGATGGCACCGACAGTCGACAACCCTTTGACGGAAAGGAACGAAACGATGCGCCTGATAAAACTGATAATTGTCCTGCTGCCTTTTTTGATGCCTGTTCTGGTACAGGCTGATGACTATAAACTGGATGCTCTGTCTATCGATCATCCCTGGGCGCGAGCAACAGCTCCGGGTGCTCCGGTTGGCGGCGGCTATATGAGCATTCGCAACACGGGCGACAAGCCCGACCGGCTGGTAGGTGGCTCCGTCACCTTTGCCAACAGACTGGAAATTCATGAATCGAGCATGGTTGAAGGCATGATGCGCATGCAGCGGCTGGATGATGGCCTGCTCGTACCTGCCGGCGGCACGGTGGTTTTGAAGCCCGGTAGTTTTCACCTGATGTTCAACGGATTGCAGCGCCGGCTTGTAGAAGGTGACAGTGAGACGGTCACTCTTGAATTCGAGCGTGCGGGTACGATAGAGCTTGAATTCAGCGTTAAAGGGCCGGGAGAGATGGGGCCTGATCAGGACGGTGAAGCGATGGATCACGGCAGTATGATGCACGAGTGATGTAAACCACTTAGGGTGGCTGTGCGCCACCCCAGGCTGGCAGCGCGCCAGCCTGATTTATCCGGATGGGATGTGCAGGTCAGTCGCGGAAATTGTTGTATTGCAGTGCGATCTCAATGTCGGACTGTTTCAGCAGCGCCATGACGGCTTGCAGGTCATCCCGTTTCTTTCCGGTTACCCGGACTTGCTCGCCCTGAATGGACGCCTGTACTTTCAGCTTGCTGTCTTTGATCAGCTTGATGACTTTCTTCGCTGTCGGCTGGTCGATGCCTTGCTTGAAGGTCATGTTCCAGGAGAACGTCTTACCGCTGTGCACAGGAGTGTCTTCTTTGTCGGCACCGGCTGCGCTGATGCTCTGTTTGACACAGGCTTTTGAAAACAGTTCTTCAAGCTGACGCACCTGAAAATCAGATTCGGTTTTCAGCGTGACCACCAGGCCCTTCTGTTCAATACTGGCTTCAACGCCCCGAAAGTCGAAACGAGTGGCCAGTTCCCGGTTGGCGTTGTCGACGGCGTGGCGCAATGCGACTTCATCGATTTCGGAAACAATATCAAAAGTAGGCATGGTTGAGTCCTTGTCTGAAATGGCTGGTTTGACAGCAGTTTAACACAGTCGGCTATTCCAGCGGCAAGCGGGCGCGTTCGTTGCGGTTGTGCAGAGCATCCTGGCGGTCGTCAAACAGTTGGATGGCAACCGGTGTGATCAACAACAACCGATCACCCTGAAGGCCGATGTAACCGGCTCTGTGTTCGCTCATAAAGTGACCCTGATCGTGTTTGAGTGGAGCCTGTTCAGGCAGGTCAGCCAGCGCAATCAGGCCGTTACCGAGGGGGTCGCTCAGTGCCGCCTCGTCACGGTACAGTGCCAGTGCTGTAGCACTGATCACAAGAATCGAACCGCCACGCAACCAGATTTTCTCGGCCGGTTCGTCATTGTTCAATGTTAGGGTGGCACTGTTTATGATGAGGTCGGAAGGGCCGTAGATCATGATCGGGTCGCCGAATGAGACTGGGATCGCAACGATACGGCGAAAACGGTTGGCATCGCAACTGCATCGATACCGGTTGCTGTAGTAGCGTGATGTTGCATTTAATCAGTTAACGACAGGAGATCGGCAATGGCCGTATTGGTATTCCGGTTAAACGGGGTTGGTGAACAGGAAGCCGAAGAGGTACGTGACCTGTTGGCCGCCGGGGGATTCGAGTTTTATGAAACCAGTGCCGGTCGCTGGCATATTTCAGTGGCCGCGATCTGGCTGGTTAACGATGAGGACAGCGACGCAGCCCGGGAGTCTATTGACCGCTATCAGCAGCAGCGTCAGGTGGAGCAGCGTGAGGCGATCAGACAGGCGATTGACGAAGGCCGTGCATCGAGCTGGAAGGACCGCTGGCGCGATGAGCCGGCAACCCTGATGCTGGTCTGGGTTGGGTTGGCGGTAGTCGTGGTAGTGTCAATTTGGCCGTTTTTTACCTGGATACGGAGTTAGGGCGGCTCTGTTTTGCTCGCAAAGATTAATCAGCAATGGGCAATAGCCGATGAATGGCAACGGTCAAGCCAGTGTAAACCACCCCTCTGTTTTGACCCATGCCGTTGACCCGGCCTGATAGCACTCTAGAATCGGTCGTCCTGTTCACTGAACAGGTTTCGATTTTTTTAGGTCAACTCCACGGATCAAACAGGCAAGCCAATGGCAACGCAACACCCGCTTCTTGAATTGAAAGACGCCTTGCAATACCGGATTCTGGGACAGCCGGAACTGGTGGAATCGCTGATGCTCGCGCTCCTTGCCGATGGGCATTTACTGGTCGAGGGCGCGCCTGGTCTCGCTAAAACGACGGCCATCAAAGCCCTGGCTGAGGGCGTGCACGGAGCGTTCAGCCGGGTGCAGTTCACACCGGACCTGATGCCCTCCGACATCACCGGTGCCGAGATCTATCGTGCTGATGAGCACCGTTTTGAATTTCAGCCCGGTCCCGTCTTTGCCAATCTGGTGTTGGCCGATGAAATCAACCGCGCGCCGGCCAAGGTACAATCGGCTTTGTTGGAAGCCATGTCCGAGCGACAGGTATCCGTTGCCGGGACAACCTATCCATTGGCTTCACCGTTTCTGGTGATGGCCACGCAAAACCCGGTTGAGCATGAAGGGACCTACCCGTTGCCGGAAGCTCAGTTGGACCGTTTTCTACTCAAGGTGTCTCTGCAATACCCGGATGTAGCAACCGAGCGGGCCATTCTTCAACTGGCCCGCGAAGAAGAAGCCAATCATGCACGGAGTCTGCCGCAAGTGGCGAGCGACGATGTCTTCAGTGCGCGTCAGGCACTGAACGATGTCTACGTGGCCGAAGCGGTGACTGACTATCTTATCCATATTGTCGATGCCACTCGCTCGCCTGAGCGTTACAGCGATGAACTGGCTGGCGTTATCGAGTTTGGCGCCTCGCCCCGTGGCACCATTGCACTTGAGCGGTGCGCGCGTGCACTGGCCTGGCTGGATGGTCAGGATTTTGTCACACCAGAGCACGTACAAAGGGTTGCCGTGAGGGTGCTGGCACACCGACTGGTGCTGTCGCTGGCGGGTCAGGCACAGGGCTGGGATGGCGTGGCTGTGGTGAATCATTTGCTCGAACAGGTTGCCGTCGGTTGATATGAGCACAGCGGGCAAGGCAATACCCTTCACCGTCGAAGGCACCGAAGTTGAGCTGGCACAGCTACTGGCGCTGCGATTTGTCGCGGCGGATCTGGGTCGGGTGCCGGTGCGTCGTGCACTGGGGCTTGGCGCGGGAGAGCAGCGCTCACCTTACCGGGGTCAGGGCCGGGAGTTTGTCGAGATGCGGCGCTACCAGCCCGGTGACGATGTGCGTCGCATTGACTGGCACGTCACAGCCCGCAAACAGGCGCCCTATGTAAAAGTGATGGAAGAAGACCGACAGGCGGTGCAGCTGATCTGGGTCGACCTGTCTGACAGCCTGTATTTTGGCAGCCAGCGTGCGCTGAAATCGGTTATGGCCTGCTACTGGGCGGCCTTTCTCGCCTGGCGTTTGCTGGCGCTGCGGCACCCAACACGCGCGATCATTACCGGCGTGGGCGATGCGACCCCTGTGGTTTTGCGCCGTGCCAGCGATGTTGCCCGGTTTTGCCAGCAATTAGTCGAGGCCCATGCGCAACTGGCTGAGCATTATCGGGCAGGCACTGTACCGCCGGCACCCGCAGATATCGCCGCGCTGTTGCAGCAAAACCCAACGCTCTGGCTGGTGTCCGACCTGTCCCACTGGCAACCGGATACGCTGGCTCGTTGCCTGCCGCTGGCGCGAATTAATCGCACGCTGATTCTGCAACCGGTCGACCGGCTCGAATCGGACCTGCCTGACGTTGGCGTGTTACGGGGCAGGGCTCGGGACACGAGCGTGCAACTCGATACTGGTTCGGCATCGGTGCGCAGTGCTCACCACCGTGCCTTTGAGCACCGCCAGGTGATCTGGCAACGCTGGGCAGAGGGTCATCAGGCCAGACTGATCAGCCATTTCATTCATGAATTCGACTGGGGGGAGGTGAACCGTTGGCCAATCCACAGCTGAGCCCTGCCGATCCCGCTTTGGTAGCGTTGTTGCAGCAGCTCGAAGCCAATACGATGCCAACCCCCCCCGGTTTCTGGCCACCTGCGCCGGTCTATTGGCTCGGGTTATTGCTGCTGATAATCACAGTCGTAGTGGCCGTCTGGCTGTGGCGTCGGGGTCGGATGCGCCGGCGTTGCCTGGCCGCGTTAAAACGCCTGCAACAGGAGCCCGATGCCGCTCTGCAGTTGCAACAGTTGCACATCCTGCTGCGTAATGCCGCAGCACAACAATCACTTACTCATAAAACCGGCTCAGCTTCGGCTTTTGCCCGGCTGGTAAAGACGACCCTGGCGAGTCCGGAAATCCCTGCCTGGGTGAATGCTCACTATCAACGGGATACCGGCGTTGCAATTGACTGGCGTGAGCCACGTATACTGATTAAACGGTGGTGTTCATGACGATGGCCTGGTGGTGGATACTGCTGCTGATGCCGGTACCCTGGATCGTGGGACGATGGTTCCCGGCGGTTGATGTCGGCGACCGGCTTGACCACCCGCTTCTGGCGCGCTGGTCGGCGGGTCGGGCTCAGGCCAGCGGTAACTCCCGACGTCAGAGTCGCTGGTTATGGCTGGTCTGGGCACTGCTGTTGTTGGCACTGGCGCGTCCGCAAACACTGGGACCCTGGGTAGAGCCAGAGCAACCGGCACGCGCCATTATGATGGTGGTTGACCTGTCGCGCAGCATGGAAGAGCCCGACATGGAGTGGCGTGGCCAACGGGTGCGACGCTATCAGGCGGTGCAGCAGGTGGTGGGCGATTTTGCGCGCGAACGGCGCGGCGACGCTCTGGGCTTGGTGGTGTTTGGTGAATTTGCCGACACCCAGGCTCCGTTGACGCCGGATGTCGATGCTGTGCGTGAATTGCTGTTTGACGTTCTGCCTGGCATGGCGGGAGACAGCACGGCCATTGGCGATGCCCTGGGCCTGGCGGTCAGACGATTGCGCGATCAGCCAACGCTGGATCCGGTTATTTTATTGCTCTCGGACGGTGAGAATAACGCCGGTGAGCTCGAGCCCATGGAAGCGGCAGCGGCGGCTCGTGACAGTGGTATACGGGTGCACACCATTGCTTTCGGTCGGCCCGGTGGTGCTGAGGTGTTTGGGCTGGTGCGCGGTGCGGGTGTTGATGTTGAAACCCTGGGGCGGGTCGCACGGGTCACTGGGGGCGAATTGTTTGTTGCTGAAAATACCGATGAACTGGCGGCTGTGTATGACCGGATCGACGAGCTGGAACCCAGTCCAAGAACCAGTCAGGCCAGGCGACTGGCTCAGGAATGGTTCTGGCTACCGGCGCTGGCGGCGTTGCTGGTGATCATGATTGGCCAGCATGCGCGACTGCCGCGCCGCAAGGTGACCTCATGATCTGGATGCGACCCGCATTTTTACTGATGCTATTGCCCTGGCTGGCCTGGTCAGTCTGGCGCTGGCGCCGGGCGCAGCAACAGGGCGGCTGGCACCGGGTGATGGACGAACGGTTGCTGCACCGACTCAATTACCGGGGCGGTGTCAAGCAGCAGTCCCTGGCTCGCGGGGCTCTGCTGCTGGCCGGTGTGTTGTTAATTGTTGCTCTGGCAGGTCCGGCGCGGCTGCTCGCCGGCGGTGCTACTTTAACGGCTGGAAATCTGATCGTGGTCATGGATGCAACCTTGTCGATGACCGTTGAAGATACGCCGCCCTCCCGGGCAGTGCGCGCGGAGCGTGTGATCCGGGACTGGGCAGCATCCGGTGTGTTTGAACGTACCGCCGTGATCGTGTACTCCGGATCAGCGCACTGGCTGGTGCCGCTGACCCGGGATACTGAAACCCTGGCACTGCAACTGGAACAGATGTCACCCTACCTGATGCCTCAGTTTGGTAACCGGCCAGACATAGCCCTTGAACGAGTAAGCGAGCGGTTGAAAAGCTTGCAGGGACGAAATCAAGTGTTGTGGATAACCGATGATGCCAGCCCTGGCCGGATTGATGCCCTAAAGGCCGCTCGACCGCAGGTAGAGCGCTTTTGGCTGATGCCCATGGGTACTGAGACCGGGGGTCCGATACCACTGCCGGATGGCAGTGGTTTTTTGAACGATGGAAATCGTATGGTGATGCCGGTATTGGATCGTGCCGGTTTTCGTCAGGTCGCCGCCGAGCTCAATGCCACGTTGCTGCCGATGGAGCAACGGGTCGAGAATGTCAGCCTCACGATTGATCGGGGCGAGGGGTCCGACCAGCGACAGCTGCGTGAATGGGGCTACTGGTTGCTGCTGCCGGTACTGCTGTTGCTGTTGCCCTGGTATCGGCGCGGTCTGGTGTATCTGTTGCCGCTGGGTCTGATGTCGGGTCTGTTGTGGCAACCAACGCCAGTGGCGGCTGCGAACTGGACAGATCCGTTGCTTAAAAACCGTGAACAACGTGCCTTCCAGGCCTATCAGGAAGGCGATACAGATCGCAGTCGTAACCTGACCGAACGACAGGATCTGGCTGCACAACTGGCGTTTGAGCAGGGCGATTATGATCAGGCAGCCCAACTCTGGGCGCAACTTAATAGTGCGGATGCCCACTATAACCGGGGTAATGCGCTGGCCAGTCAGGGTCAGTTGCAGGCGGCAATAGAAGCCTATGACGAAGCACTGGCGCGAACTGATCACGCCCAGGCCCGCTATAACAAAGAGCGGGTTACCGAGGCGTTGGAGGAACAGCAGCGTCAGGAGCAGCAGGAACAGCAAAATCAGGAACAGCAGGATCAACAGGGAGATGGGTCGGATCAGCCGCCATCGGATGACGCTAAAAACCAGAGCGAGCCAGGCGAGCAACAACCGGATCAACAGAACGACCCCGGTCAGCAACAGGATGAAACCGAACCATCAGGCCAGGATGATGCCGGACAGGGCGAAGAAACGGAAGAAAACGCCGACGAGGCGCGACCGTCAGATCAACAAGGCGAGGAAACGCAGGCTCAACCGAGCCTGGAAGAGCGGCGCCGGGATCAGGCGGTGGAGCAGTTGCTGAACCGGGTGCCCTCCTCTGATGGGCAGGTATTGCAGCGTAAATTTCAATATCAGTTTCAACAAGCACCGACTGACGAGGAGCCCGATTCGTTATGGTAAACCAACTGCGGTACATGTGGACCCGACTGTTGCTTGTTTTGTCGATGCTGTTGTTGATCAGCGTATCGATACAGGCTTCAGTAACCGCCATTGTGGACCGGTCTCGTCTATACCAGGACGAAACGCTAACGTTAACCATCCGGGCCGACTTCCCGGCGGCCAGTGAAGCTCTGGATTTAACAGCGCTCGATACCTTATTTAACGTTGTCAGTCAGTCGCAAACCACTCAGAGCCTGTATTCAACGGCACAGGGACAGCAGCGCTGGCGCGAATGGCAATTGCGTATTCGTCCGCGTGAAATCGGCACCCTGGCGATACCCAACTTCAGGCTGGGTGGCGAGCAGTCCAGCCCGATAATGATCACGGTCATGGACCCGGCCGATCGCCAGGAGGGCTTGCCCCAGTCCGCTGTGATTCTGTCGGTCACCTTTGCAGACGATCGTCTTTATGTAGGGCAGAGCACAACGCTGACCATCAATCTCGATTACCAGGTACGCCTGCAGGGTAATTTTGATCAGCTTGATCTCAGTGCATTTACTGCTGAAAAGCTTGAAGAAATAACCTCGCAAACACAGCATTCCGGCCAGGCGTATCGTCGTTATCAGCTGGTTTACAGACTTACACCTGAGCAGGCAGGAACACTGGCGATACCCGAAATTCGATTTGTCGGTCAGTATGAAAACACCACCTATGGGCAGCAAATGCGACTGCACCGGATTCACCCGGGCGTCGATGTGGAGGTCAGACCAATACCAGCGTCCTATCCGGACGATGCGGTCTGGCTGCCCGCCGAATCAATAACCCTGAGCGATAACCTAAACAGTCAGGTGCGGGCGGGTGTGAATGAGCACATCGACTGGCAGGTCACAACGACTATTTTGGGTCAGCCCGCGACGCAATTGCCGGACCCGCTGGCCTCTTTGAATGAGTCGGACTTCCGGCTTTATCGCAACAGTCCGGAATTTAATGACGCTGGCAGTCAGGCGCAGCGTACCGACGTTGCCGCACTGGTTTTTGCCGACGCTGGTGACTACACTTTGCCCGCAGTGCGGGTGCCCTGGTGGGATACCAATGCAGACTCACTGCGCTATGCTGAACTGCCGGCCCGGAAGATCCGGGTTGACGGTATCAGCAACGAGGCGATGGATATTCTGACTAACCCGTCATTGCTGACAGAGGGTGATTCCCCGGCCGGTGGCTCGGCTGAGAGCAATTCACCAACAACAGTCGCAGTGCCCGGAACTTCAGCTATCTGGCCCTGGATCAGTGCCAGTCTGGGTATTGGCTGGCTGGCGACCCTGGTGGTTTTCTGGGCCAGTAACCGTTATCTGAAACGGCGGCTGCAAGAGGCCCCGAGCCAGCCAGCTCAGGTCTCGAAACCGGCGCTGGCTGCTTTGGACGAGATGGCGCTGGCAGCGCGAACGGGTGATCTTGCTGGCTATCACCAGGCATTGTTGCGCTGGCTCAGGACCGGTGCAAATATGACATTGAATGGTTTGCGAGCCCGGCTGGCCGATACTGACAGGGCAGTGCTGGCGCGAATGGAAGGTTCCCTGTTTGCAAGCCACTCAACAACAGAGCTTGAAGTGCCGCAAACCGCGGAACTGCTGGCTTTGCATCAGGCCATTTTAACGCTGCGGCCGGCCCGCTCAGATCGGCCGACAGATGATGTGATGACGCTGTATCCCTGATCTGACGGTTCAATCGCGAAAACTAAACTAAACTAAGCTATTTGCATCTGCCTGCCGGAACTGTACTGGTCACGCATCGCCAGACACAGGACCTGAATGCAGCCAAAGCTCAGTTGGAGACCATTTCGCTGACCGACAGTCTGACCGGGTTGGCCAATCGTCGCCATTTTGATCGCCATCTGGAGCAGCAATGGGCGCAGGCTGTCCGGCGTCGGGTGCCGCTGTCACTGGTGATGGTCGATATCGACAATTTCAAATCCTACAACGACGAGTGCGGCCATCCCAGTGGGGATAAAGCGTTGCAACAGTAGCTCAAGCGCTTCGCCGAATGGTAACCCGGCCCTTGGATCTGGTGGCCCGTCACGGAGGCGAGGAATTTGCGCTGATCCTTCCGGACACGCGGGATCCTGTCGAGATCGCCAGAAAATGCTGCGCAGCGGTAGAATCCATGGCATTGCGCCATGAGTATTCGGATGTTGCCGGAGTCGTCACCATCAGTGCAGGAGTCTGTTCTCTTAATCCGGAAGACGGGTATAGCATGGAGCAGCTCGCCGAGTGGACGGACCATGCGCTCTATCAGGCCAAGGAAAGCGGCCGAAACCGGGTGGTTGATTACTGGGCCAATGGCGGGAGTCAGCCTTCCGGTTAACAGAAACCGCACTGAGTTGGTGTTACATATTGCGGCGATACTCGCCGCCGACTTTGTAGAGTGCATGACTGATCTGGCCGAGACTGGCCACCCTGACCGTATCCATCAATGTTGCAAACAGATTACGGCGAGCCTGTGCATCGTCGGCCAGCCGGGTAACTGCTGCGTCAACCTGGCTTGCATGCCGCAGCTGAAACCGCGCAACCTGTTCGATTTGTTGTTGTTTTTCAGTGTCGGTCGAACGCATCAGTTCAATCGGGGTGTCGGCCTGGCTGTCTTTTTTTGACAGAAAAGTATTGACGCCGATGATGGGCAACTCGCCGCTGTGCTTCTTGTGTTCGTAAACCATGGATTCGTCCTGAATCTTGCTGCGCTGGTACATGGTATCCATCGCACCCAGAACGCCACCGCGTTCGCTCAGTCGGTCGAATTCAGCATAGACGGCAGCCTCAACCAGATCAGTCAGGTATTCCAGTGTAAAAGCACCCTGCATCGGATTTTCATTCTGGTTCAGTCCCAGTTCCTTATTGATGATCAACTGGATGGCAACTGCGCGGCGCACACTGTCTTCAGTCGGGGTGGTAATGGCTTCGTCGAAGGCATTGGTGTGCAGACTGTTGCAGTTATCAAACAGGGCATAAAGTGCCTGCAGAGTGGTGCGAATGTCGTTGAACTGAATTTCCTGGGCATGCAATGAACGGCCCGAGGTTTGAATGTGATATTTGAGCATTTGCGAGCGCTCATTGGCGCCGTAGCGGTGCTTCATGGCCCGTGCCCAGATGCGCCGTGCTACCCGACCAATGACCGCGTATTCGGGGTCCATACCATTACTGAAAAAGAAACTCAGGTTGGGCGCAAAGGCGTTAATGTCCATGCCGCGAGCGCAGTAGTATTCAACCAGGGTAAAACCGTTGGCCAGGGTAAAGGCAAGTTGAGTGATCGGGTTAGCGCCTGCTTCAGCAATGTGATATCCACTGACACTGACGCTGTAAAAGTTACGTACGTCCTGTTCGATAAACCAGGCCTGAACATCGCCCATCAAGTGCAGTGCAAACTCGGTGGAAAAAATGCAGGTATTTTGCGCCTGGTCTTCTTTTAAAATGTCAGCCTGCACGGTACCGCGAACCTGGTTCAAGGTTTCAGCCGCGATACGTTGGTAGGTTTCGGCATCCACCAGTTGGTCGCCGGTGACACCGAGCAAACCCAGTCCGAATCCGGAATGCCCTTCCGGCAAATCACCCTGGTAGGTTACCGGAGCATCACCGAGCATCTTTGTGATGCGTTGCTGTGCTTTTTCCCATTCACCGTTGTTACGCAGGTGGCGTTCGACTTGCTGGTCAATGGCTGTGTTCAGAAACATCGCCAGAATGATCGGGGCCGGACCGTTAATGGTCATCGAAACCGAGGTTGTGGGAGCACACAAATCAAAGCCTGAATACAGTTTTTTCATGTCGTCCAGCGTAGCGATGGATACGCCGCTGTTACCGACTTTGCCATAAATATCCGGGCGTTCGGCAGGGTCTTCGCCGTAGAGAGTGACCGAATCGAAGGCGGTCGATAGTCTCGCGGTGGGCTGACCGAGTGATAAATAATGGAAGCGTCGATTGGTCCGCTCTGGCGGGCCTTCGCCGGCAAACATTCGAGTCGGGTCTTCACCGCTGCGTCGGTATGGGTAGACGCCAGCTGTGTAGGGAAAATACCCCGGCAGGTTTTCCTGGCCACTGAACCAGACCCGTTCACCCCAGTCCTGGCTGGTGTTTGCACTGACTTTTGGAAGCCGGTTGCCGCTCAGTGTTTCCCGGTAATTGTCACCGGTTATGGCATTGCCGCGAACCTGGTATTCAAACTGTTCAGTGCGCACCGACTGCATCAGCGCATCCCAGTCGAGCAATGTTTTGCGACTGTTAGGCTGCAGTTGTTGCAGCGCTCTATTGTAGTGTTCTGCCAGTACAGTTTGCGTGGCATTCAGACTCTGGGTATCGATCTCAGTCAGCGCAGCCAGTGTATCGAGCCCGAGTAGTCGCAGGCTTTCATAGAGGTGTTGGACGGTGCGGGCGCAGTCGGCCTGTCGCTGTAAATCTTCGCGCAGCGAGCGCCCCTGTTCGGCGATATCGGCCAGGTAGCGCTGCCTGGGGCCGGGAATCAGAACGTGGGCTTCGGGATCACCTTCGGGCAGACTGGCCTGCCATTGGGTGTCGGTTGTTTCGCTGAGACGGCGGCACAGAAAATTGAAAACGCGGTTCACACCCGGATCACAAAAGTGGCTGGCGATGGTCGCGAATACGGGCAGGTCCATATCCCCCGATTCAAAATCGATCCGGTTGCGGCGCCATTGTTTGCGCACATCGCGCAGCGCATCAGCGGCGCCTTTGCCATCGAATTTATTGATCACAATCCAGTCGGCCAGGTCCAGCATATCGATTTTTTCGAGCTGGCTGGCCGCACCGTATTCAGGCGTCATTACGTAGCCTGGCAAATCCACCAGATCGACAATGGCACTGTCGGACTGGCCAATGCCCGCGGTTTCTACAAAGACCAGATCAAAACTCTGCTGGCTCAGTTCATTAATCGCGTCCTGCAACACTTCACTGGTCGACAGATGCTGGCGCCGCGTAGCCATGCTGCGAAAATAGAGATTGGGCAAGCGCAGACTATTGATGCGAATGCGGTCACCGAGCAGTGCCCCGCCGGTGCGTCGGCGGGTCGGATCGATCGCCAGTACCGCAAAGCGTTTGTCTGGAAATTCGGTTGCAAAGCGCAGCACCAGTTCGTCAGTCAGGCTGGACTTACCCGCCCCGCCAGTACCGGTCAATCCCAGGGTAGGAACAGCCTTGTTCCCGGCTTTGGGGGTTCTGCGCCGCGCTTCGATGTCCGACAGCGCCCGCGCCTGAATCAGGTCGGGGTGGGCGTCGGTTGGCAGAGCGGCGGGCCGGGCATCGCGAGCGGCCTGAATGCGCGCAACGGCATCGTCGATCATGCCCGGCAAGCCAAGCGTCATGCCGTCATGCGGATGGTAAATACGGGTGACGCCATAGGCTTCCAGTTCGGCAATTTCATCGGGCGTAATGGTGCCGCCGCCACCGCCGATGATCGCCATGTAACCGGCGCCACTCGCCCTGAGTCGGTCGACCAGATAACGGAAATATTCGAGGTGCCCGCCCTGATAGGAGCTCAGTGCGATGCCGTCGGCATCTTCCTGCAAGGCAGCCTTGACCAGATCATCGACACTGCGATTGTGGCCGAGATGAATCACCTCGCAGCCGCGATCCTGGATCAGGCGGCGCATCACATTAATGGCAGCATCATGACCGTCAAACAGACTGGCGGCAGTGATGATGCGTAACGGTGCAGCGGTGTGGCTGGGTTGGCTCATAGGGCTCACTCTGGACTCATGGTCAGTCGAACAATCACGGGATGATCAGTCGTAGTGGTAAAACCCTCGGCCGCGTTTGCGACCGGTGTAGCCGGCATCGACCATCCGGGTCAGCAGAGGACAGGGTCGATACTTCGGATCCTTAAAACCGTCGTACAACACCTGCATGATGAACAGGCAGGTGTCGAGCCCGATCATATCGGCGAGTTTTAACGGCCCCATCGGATGGTTCATGCCCAGTGTCATTACCGAGTCGATGGCGTCGGCGTCGGCAACACCCTCGTACAGTGTAAAGATGGCCTCGTTGATCATTGGCATCAATATCCGGTTGGAGACAAAACCGGGCGCATCCCGCACTTCGATGGGCGTTTTGCCCAGACGCTCGCTGAGTGATTTGATGGCGTTAAAGGTCGCATCCGACGTTTGCAGTGCGCGAATCAGTTCCACCAGGTTCATCAGCGGTACCGGGTTCATAAAGTGCATGCCCATGAACCGGTCTGGACGGGAAGTGGCCGCGGCCATGCGTGTCAGTGAGATGGCGCTGGTGTTGGAAGCAAACAGGGTTTCGGCCGGACAGAGGCTGTCGAGCTTGCGAAACAGGTCGATTTTAACCGCTTCGTTCTCGGTAATGGCCTCGACCACCAGACCGCAGCCGGCAAAAACGGAGATGTCGGTGTCGGTGTGCAACCGGGCCATAGTCGCTGGATGCTGATCAGCTGCCAGCTTTCCCTTGTCGACGAATTTGGCCAGACTACGATCGACTGCTTTAAGGGCGGTATTAAGCTGGGCTTGCTGGTTATCGACCAGAACCACGGTGAGGCCGTTTTGGGCAAACACCTGAGCAATGCCGTGGCCCATGGTGCCGGCGCCAAGCACGCCAATGGTAGTGAGGGTGTGTTCAGGGGCTACAGTCGTTGTCATTATCGATCCTGCTGATCAGCTGTTATTTTTGTTGATCCTGAGGCTAGTTTTCGTTTACGTTAACGTCAACTTGTGCCGGTGATAAGTACTGGAGCTTGTCCGTAAACTCTTGCAAACAGGCAGTGTTTGCTCAACGTCGGAGTTCAGGCCTGCCTATTGCCACGAGGCCGTGCGTGACAGGCCCACCCGGCACCTGGCTCGTCGTTAATTGTCGAACGTGCATAATTAGATCTCTGAACCTGGTGTCCACCGTGTGAAAAATGGTGACCCGTAACTTTTTACTTAAAGGTCCTGACGTTATGAGCAAAGCGACCCCCGATCTGCAAACCTTCAGCATCCGCGACCTGGCCGGTGAGTTTGACGTAACCACCCGCACCATTCGCTTCTACGAAGACAAGGGGCTGCTGACACCCGAACGCGAAGGCCAGCGCCGCATCTACCATAAACGGGATCGGGCTCGTCTGGTGCTGATTCTGCGCGGTAAGCGCCTGGGTTTTAGCCTGGACGAGATCCAGCAACTGGTTACCGCCTATGAAACCCCGGACGACGAAATACCACAACTGCAGCAGTACTTGCGCACACTGACCGCGCACCGGGAGACGCTGTTGCAACAGAAGGAGGATCTGGAAAAAACGATGCAAGAGCTTGAACAGGCCGAGCGCGAATGCCGGGCGGCCCTGTCCAGAAAGCAAGCCTGACTGCACACGGTCAGGTGTCAGCAATGTCATTGGGATCGGCAAGTTCATGACCGTGATCGTGCAGGCACAGGGCATGATTCTCCAGCACGTCAATCACCCGGCAATGTGCAACCTTGCCACCCTCGCAGACCCCGACCATGCGCGCTAATTCTGCTTCCAGCGCCTGTAACCGGTTGATCCTGGAGCGCACCGCGTCCAATTGTTCTGCGGCGATGCTGTTGGCTTCATCGCAGGGGTCATCGCCGTGCCTGGACAGGCGTAACAGTGCTTTGATCGCATCCAGTGAAAAGCCGAGCTCTCTTGCATGACGGATGAAGCGCAGTTGATTCAGGTCACTGTCGGTGTAGCGGCGCTGGTTGCCTTCGGTGCGTTGTGGTTCTGCCACCAGTCCAATGCTTTCATAATACCGCAATGTCTGAACGGCGCAGTTCAATCGTTTGGCCAGTTGGCCGATGCTATATCGGTGCAAAACAATGTCTCCGCGTTTTTTAAATAGATGAGCGAATTAAATCGCTTGAACCTACAGTCATTGTAGCTAATAGACTGGCAGCTGTGTTGAGCAAATACCAGTGAGGTAAAGCCATGGGACAGCATTGTTGCGAGACTAAAGATTTTGATGGCGCCACCCGGGGATACCGGCACGCGCTGGTGGCCGTTATTGTGATTAATGCGGCGATGTTTGTAGTCGAAATTCTTGGCGGGGCCCTGGCAGGCTCGCAGGCTTTGAAAGCCGATGCGCTGGATTTTCTTGGCGACTCACTGACCTATGGCTTAAGCCTTTGGGTCATTGGCCGCTCGTTGCGAACGCGGGCCAGTGCGGCGCTGTTGAAAGGTCTCAGTCTGGCGCTGATGGGGATCTGGGTTTTGGGTTCGACTATCTGGCAAGTCTGGGTTCTGGGTGTACCCAGTGCCAGCATTATGGGATTCATCGGGGTACTGGCACTGGCGGCGAATCTCGCCAGTGTGCTGATCCTGTTGCGCTACCGTGACGGCGACGCCAACGTGCGTTCGGTCTGGCTGTGCAGCCGTAACGACGCCATCGGCAATGTCGCAGTGATTGGCGCAGCTGCGCTGGTGGCAGTCACCGCAAGCCCCTGGCCAGACCTGGTGGTTGCATCATTGATGGCAGGGCTCTTTCTTAAATCGAGTGTCACTATCATACGTCAGTCACTGACTGAATTGCGTAGCGAGGTGTCTTACTAGTGGTCTATTTGTTGATGATTGGCGCAACGCTGCGTGCAGATGCATTCACCCGTCAGCCGGAGTAGACTCCGGGTTCGTTTTTGGACCCTCGATTCCGGACCATGACTCGCGTTATTACCCCGTCAAACGCTTCCCGCCAGAAATGGACAGGCCTCGGCTTGGCTATGCTGTCTGCGCTTGCCTTCGGCGGCGCTGGCGCCTTTGCCAAACCGCTGATGGTCATCGGATTGACGCCGCTACAGGTTACCTGGCTGCGCTTGCTGGGTATGGTGCTGATTCTGTTGCCGGTTGCATGGCATTATCGCCGCCTTATTTTTACCCAATGGCGTTTGCTGATTGCCTATGGTGTATTTCCTATCGCCGGTGTTCAGGCGTTTTACTTTGCTGCTGTTGCACGTATCCCGGTTGCCATTGCATTGCTGATCGAATTTCTCGGGCCGGTACTGGTGCTGCTCTGGGTGAGTGTCGTGCGCCGCCAGCCGGTCGCCGGATCTGCCATTTCAGGAGTGGCACTGGCTGTGCTCGGCCTGGCCGGGTTGCTCGAAGTCTGGGACGGACTGGTGCTGGATCCGTTGGGGTTATTGCTGGGCGTTGGCGCGGCCGTGGGTCAGGCTTCCTTCTTTTTATTGTCCGATGCGTCAAAAGAGGATGTAGAGCCGCTGGCGCTGATTGCCATTGGCGGGGTTGTGGCGTTTCTGGTGATGTCGGTAATAGTACAACCCTGGACGCTGCCCTGGGCATTACTGGCGGGTGATATTACCCTTGCTGGTATACAGGTTCCGGCTCTGGTGTCAGTGGCGTGGCTGGGGCTGATTGCCACTGCCCTGGCGTATGTCTGCGGGATTGCAGCGATTCGCAGGCTGTCACCTCCGGTGGCGGGCGGCGTGGCCTACCTGGAGGTGGTGACCGCTATTGTGCTGGCCTGGCTGTTGTTGGGTGAAGCTCTGTCGTCGGTGCAACTGGTTGGCGCAGTGGTGGTGATTGCCGGGGCCTACCTAGCGCAGCGGGCCACACCCACCGAAAGCCCGCACCCGGAAATCACCCTGGAAACACATGATCAGCCCCCGGTTTAAGCAAGCTATCAATTCAGGTTCATCTACGTTTGGATTTCGCAGATGACAACAG
>Ga0307967_1000211_pt1 | contig 41653 bp, 51 predicted proteins | sample OrgLakmetagen648_FD_201828 | JGI IMG/M metagenome (GOLD analysis project Ga0307967, IMG submission 201828) | Saline water microbial communities from Organic Lake, Antarctica - #648 | ecosystem: Environmental > Aquatic > Non-marine Saline and Alkaline > Saline | place: Antarctica: Organic Lake... | reverse complement strand
TAGATTCTCTCAACGCAGGGGATGTTGGTGCTGACGCTGTTGGTAGTTCGGCTGCCGCACAAAATGCAGCAGAGCAATATGCTTTAACTAAAGCTAATTTAGCTGAGACTACAGCCAAAGCACATGCCGATGGTATCGTTACAGCGGCAGAACAGCGTGCCATAGCGGATGCTACTGATAAAGCTAATGCAGCATCTAATTTAGCTATAAGTACTGCTTCAACTGATGCTACTACTAAAGCTAATCAAGCTAAACAGGATGCAAAAGATTACTCTGATGATACATTTGTAACCTCTGTATTTTATGGTCAAGATATTGCTTCAATACAAGATCAGATTGACGGGTCTATTACTAACTGGTTCTATCCTGGAGAACCTTCGGTTAGTAACATACCTTCAAGTGGCTGGCCTACAGATAGCGAAAAGGATACTCACTTAGGTGATATATACTACGATGAGGATACGGGGTACGCCTACCGTTTTCAGTTATTGACTAGTGTTTATTCTTGGAAACGTATTGCAGATGAAGGTATTGCCGCTGCTCTTGCCGTGGCTAGTACAGCCCAAGATACAGCAGATCAAAAGAGAAGGGTTTTCGTTATTACCCCAGTAATACCATATGACGTAGGTGACCTATGGGATGTTCCAGGCTTGGGTATAAGACGTTGTAGTACACCAAAGACTTTAACTGGTAGTTATAGTATATCCGACTGGGACCTAATAGTTGATAACGCAGGCAAAGCCGTAGCTGAAGGTAATAGAGCTGTTGAACAGGCTTCAACTGATGCTACTACTAAAGCTAACCAAGCAATATCTAGAAGTGCTAATAATCTTATAAATACCGCAGGTTGGTACACTGGAAGAGGTCTTCCCTTTGGTGAACTTGAAGAATTCAACCCAGGTAATTCTTCAAATTGGATAGATTATCAAGTTGGGCCATTTGGAAATCGTATACCAGTACTTACTCAATATACTACTGATAATCAAGATCCTTCAGGGGGTTGGTCAGGAGGTATTCAATTTGAGATTAATGGGATTAACTATAATAATAAAGCAGCATATAGAGTAAGCTGCTGGATACTTAGAAATACTAATGAGCCTAGTTTTTACATGGGGTATGGATCAAGTGATGTATGGGATTTAGGAACTATAAACAATAATACTAATCCTTATTCATTTCCAAATAAATTACCTCCTTCAGCTAATAAATGGTACTTACTTGTTGCAGTAGTTCATGGTTCAAATTATGAAGATGCAACTGATTCAGGACAAACAGGTTGGTATGATCCTGTTACTGGACTAATGGTTGGTTCAGAGGGTACTGAATATAGAGCACGTTCAGACAGTTCTTCTTTATTTTTTAGAATTAGTCAGTATGGGACTAAAATAGGATGTGTTACTGAATTCTATCAACCTCTTGTTCAGAAGCTAGATGGCTCAGAAACTCCTATAGGGAGCTTATTAGTAGATCCCTCTTTAATATTAAATACCGCTAATCAAGCTGTAACTGAAAGAATATATCCTCAAACTAAATTACAAATTAGTGGAGGTAATTATCAAAATGATACTAATAGTGGTTGGGGCATACACAAAGATGGTCATGCTGTATTTAATGATGTACTTGTTAGAGGCCATGTAGAAATGCTCTCTGGGCATATAAGTTCTCGTTTAAGTTTAGGTGCAACTAGTGGAGCTAACTGGAGTTTTATTGATGGATCTAGTAGCGTATATGCTGCTTATTTTGGTAACGGTACTTCTTGGATTAAAAAGAACGGAGATTGTAAATTTGGATCTGGTACTTTTGAAGGAACTGTACTGGCAGATAGAATTGACGCTGATGTTGTAGCTGCTGCACCTAAAAATATTTCCGCTAGATCTGGTTATGGTACATATTTACTTATGTCCGGTACGGTAGGGGCTTCTAAAAGCGCCGTGTCACGTAAATTATTTATTCCTGCTTTTCAAATAGAACTGTATGCTAGTGCTACACATTATGACTCTAACGGGTCTACCTCCGCCTCAGTAAGTGTCAGAATTCAGTGTAGCTACAATTATCGCAACTGGTATACATCAGGTTTCCACGAGATTTCAGTTTATGATAGGGGTGGAAATACAGACCGGAAATCCTTAGTGGGTGTGATTGGCGCTTGTGTATTGACATTCAATAATGGCTCGTCTGGATCTTATTTTGTACGTGCCATTTTAAGACGCTCTGGTGTATATGCCGATGTAAAACTCTCGGAGCAAAAAACTGTAGTGTCTTTATTTAGAGCAGGTTCATCATTATCTTAGGAGTAATACAATGTTTAACAATTTAAAAGATATTCCTCGCGCTATTGTGGAGTTTTACCACGAAGAAAATACAGAACTGGCGAACCCTGTAACACATGAAATGGATCAGGTTGTATTGGTATACCCAAACAATCGCTCTGACACCGTTTCTTTACGACAAGCAGGTAGGAATGCTGAATTAATACCACTGGCTGAAGAAGTTTATAAATGGGCATTCCATGACGTGTATATGTCATGGTTAAAGAGTGGCAAAGAAGGCTCAGAACCCGAATACACCGATACCACGTTCTATATTGATTTCAATAAGGTAAATGGTAAATATACTCGTGACCGGGAACGATATTCGTTAATCGAAGTAGATGGGTTAACGTTTGACAGTGACGAACAGTCCTATAAAAATTTAGTTGGCTCTTTGGCCAATTGGACGACGCTTATTAATGATTCCAGTTTGCTTGAACGTCAAGCGATTGTTGATGGAAAATTGTTATGGGTACTAGCGGATAATTCAACGGTATACCTTACCCAGCAGCAAATCCAGAATGTTGTAGATGCAATTGCAGTCCGGGTTGTTAATCTGCAACTTGATTATATGGCTGTAAAAAATACATAACAAATTACCGCGTAACAGGGAATTGATACAAGATGAATATAAAAAAAGTGAACTGGTCTGAATATCGTTCTAACTTATATGATTATTTATATAAAACAGACCAACCTAGGCCAATTAGACCTGAGTGGTTTAATAAGCCCTAGCTTACTTATTAGTTAACCACTACTGAAGTCCCACTGCTACAGCAGTGGGATAGGGATCAAATAAGTAAATAAAAAATATACTTGACGTGCTTAAAAAGAATGTTATAATAATTCCATAATAAAAACTGTACAAGGTTATATGACTTGTACATATAAAATACATGAAATAAGGAAAAGATAATGGCAACAATAAATATAACTGGTACATTAACGGGGCCTATAGATGGGTATGTTTTGAGTAACTCTAGCATAAAGTTTATAGCTACAGAGAACTATGCTCCTATTGCTAAGGGTTCTTCAAGTGTATACCAGGTAGATGCACAGGGCTTATATAACTTTGACGTATACTACGGTACTTACGTAATATACGTGTTAGATGGTGTATCTTGGAGGCTTTTAGGTAGGGTAGTTGTTACAGACCAACTACCCTCTACACTGTCTTTAGTAGGTATGTTAGACGAAGTAACCCCACTAACTCCTTCTGAAATACTGTACGTAGAGCAGTTAACATCTTCAGTAGAATCAGCTGCTACTCAAGTAGCTGCTGACTTAATACAGACTAACTTGGACACACAAAATACTGCTGCAGATTTACTATTAACTAATGCAGATGTAATTAGTACAGGACTAGATTTAGATGCTACTAATGCAGATGCAGTACAAACCGGATTAGACAGAGATGCTACTAATCAAGATACTATAGATACTGCATCAGACGTAGTATTAACTGGACTAGATTTAGATGCTACTAATGCAGATGTAATTAGTACATCCCAGATACAGTCAGAACTTGAAGTAGTGTTAATACCTATGGCTACTAGTATTATAGATACTCAGGCTTTATTAATACAATATCACCCAATGGGTTAAGGAAATAAGATGCCAAATTCAGAAGAAATAGCAGCGTTAACTGCCAGTACAACACAATTAACAGAAGAGGTAGTAGGTCAAAAAGATAGCCTAGACGCTCAGGTAGTAATCGCCACAACTAAAGCAGAGAATACAGCAGCAGATGCAGTAAGTACAGCAGCAGATGCTAACTCAGCTAACCAAGCTAAAGTAGCAGCAGAAACGGCTGAAAATAATGCTGTTGCAGTAGTTACAGGAGGCACTGCTACGCTTGAGCCAGAAGCAGGTAAGATTCCTTTAGCTGATGCTGAAGGAAAAATTGCAGTTGGTTGGTTACCCCTAGATTATAGTAAGAGTGTATCTTGGAACTCCACTACCGACACATACAACGATTCTGATGCAGGAGTAACTGCTATACATAAGGGGATGAAGCGTTGCTTACTTTTAGCTAATGGTACAGTCAACTATTACCTAGATAAAGATGACTCAGCTTACAAAGAAGACGGAACTGCATCAGTACTAGATGGTTCAGATGGCAATGTGATGGTAGAGATACCTAAGTTTTACTTTAAAGAAAGTAAAGTAAATGTAACTACTACGTGGGAAATGTCTGGTATTAAAAGAGGGGGTTACGAGTTACATCCCGCCTTCTTTAAGGATGGGGCTGTAGTAGATTTTAGGTATATGGGCGCTTATGATGCTTGCTTTTATTCTGACTCGTCAAGTACGTACCTTAGTGGGTTAAACACCCATAACGCAGATTTCCTGATTGATTATGGGACAGACAAGCTATCAAGCGTTATGGGTGTTTATCCAATATGCGGGGTTACTAGAGCCAACGCAAGAACACTAGCAGTTAATAATGGGACGGGGTGGAGACAGCAAGACTTCTGGCTAACCTCCGCAGTCCAGTTACTATTCTTAATTGAGTATGGAACGTTTGCATCCCAAGCAGAACTTGGAAGCGGGAACACTAATGGGAGTTATGTAGGTAGTAGTTCTGTACAGGCAGATTCTCCACACTCGATAGCAGGGGCAAGTAATTCATGGGGTAATAAATCTACTGATGGGACTCAGCCTAGTGCAGGGGCTAAGCCGGGAACTGCGTATATGAGCTATAGGGGCATAGAAAACTTCTTCGGAAATTGTTGGGACTGGGTAGATGGGTTTAATATCATTAGCAATCAGGGCTATGTTGGAAATGATTCCCAGTACTTTATAGATGATACTGCTAGCAACTTAGCCGACATTGGTATGCTATCTGCTAATAACGGGTGGGCAAAAGATTTTAGTTTATTTAATGGGTCGTTTGTACCTACTGAAGTTGGCGGAAGTTCAAGTACTTTCATGAATGACTACTATTACCAGGATTCAGGTAACAGAGTTGCGAACTTCGGGGGGGATGCTGATGGTGGGGCGACTGCTGGCGCGTTCTGCTGGCGGCCGAATGATTCGTCGGGTAGTCGTGATCGTAGGCTCGCCGCGCGGGTCTCCTTTTAGTACCCGTAAACAGATAAGTAAGTAAAGAAGTAAGTAAGTAAGGGGATGCTATACCACGTACACTACGAACTTCAGGGGGATGCTGATAATGGTACGAATGCTAGCACGTTCTACTGGAATCTGAATAATTCGTCAGGACACAATAAATATAAAGAAGGTAATAAATGAAAACATATTCAAAAGAGAAATTAGAAGACTACCAAGTACTAGGTAAAATATTACTTATTCACTGGGATCATAAAGAAACGTCTGCTACAGAAGATACTGAGTCTGGATGGGGGTGTGAAGAAGTTAAGGTAAACGTCAGTGATAGTAGAAGCACTATGATTGAAAAAGTTATATTTAGTAGGTACTCAACAGGGGCGGAACTTGCTGCTATTAATAATGGGGGTGTATATAAGGAAGATTACTTATCTTTTCGTGTGTTAGCTAAAAAGTTAGTTGACGGTATCTAATGTTAACTAAAATTCAAGAAAACTAGAAAAAGGCTAAATCATGATAAAATACACTTTTACATTTAAACTATTAATAGGATTGGATCATTTATTAAATGTTCTTTTATTAGGTAACATTGCTACTACCTTATCCTCTAGAGCTTATATTGAAGCCCAGTTGTTAGGTAATACTAAATGGATTAAATGGGAAAAATACATTAACTGGATCATGCAAGATAGTCAACACTGTCTAGAATCATTTGCATGGGGGTTAATAGAAATAAAGAATGGGTTGCTTATTATAGGAGAGTAATAAATGGAAATGAAAAATTTTAGTGCGTATGAGTTAGTTAACGAAGCTACTTATAATAACCACGGAAACGCGAGTACTCAGCAGTTTGATAGAGAACTGTTAGTATTTATAGATACCCTACACGGGGCTCTTGCCAAATTCTTCAAGGATTCAGTAAGTATAGTCGTAAACGACTGGAAATGGGGTGGAAGATTCGATGATAGAGGCTTACGAAACCCTTGTTACTACGGTTCTATGGAGGCTTTTGATAGCTCTCGTAGTATGCACAAGTATGGGAGTGCTTTAGACTTTGATGTATACGTAGATGGAAAGCGTATAGACCCTAATGTTATAAGGGGTTGGATTATAAATCACAGGGACTTACCTTGGGTTTATCCTATCACTTTTATAGAAGATGGGGTTAACTGGGTACACGTAGATACTAGACCTACAGATAACAACCTACTTATAGTGTGGGATATAAATATAGGAGAAAGTGTATGTTACCGTTAATACCAATAATTTCAGGACTTGTTTCAGTAGTTCCACAAATAGCACAATGGATTGGTGGAGATAAGGCAGAAGAGGCAGCTACTAAGGTAGCCAATATAGCTTCTGCAGTGACCGGTATTGCAGATCCTCAAGAAGCAGTAAATCAAGTTATTAAAGACCCTAAAGCTAAGTTAGCTTTTATGTCTAAGGTTGAAGATAATAGGGTAGCAATGGATCAGAACTATCTTAAGGATAGACAAGATGCTAGGAAGAACCACAAAACCTCTATCTTCCCTGCGTTACTATCTTCTGTTCTTACTGTGGGTTTGATTTCTTTTATAGGAGCATTGTTATATGTTAATATACCTGAAGCTAACCTACAACTTATAAATACTGTTTTTGGTAGCTATCTTACGGCTTGGATTGGGTCTTGTGCTTACTGGTTTGGTACTACTAGAGGTAGCGCAAATAAAGACCTAAAATTAAAATAATTAGGCAATAGCCATAGGAGGGCTATAGAATGAGGAGTTCTAGCATAAGTTCTTTACTGCTTTCTACTTTGTTAGCCATAGTGGGGTGGGTAGCTATTACTTTGTACAACAGTGAAGGTGTACTAGATATAAGAGTCCAAGAAATAGAATTACGTGTTACAACGCTAGAGGCTACACAATATATACCGGAAACACTTCCTGTTTCCGAACTACTATTAATGAATACAAAAGTTAATGTAATAGAGACGGACTATGCTAATTTTAAAAAAGATACGCTACATAAACTTGAATTACTAGATGATCGCATAGATATATTGGTACTTAAAAAAATGGGTATTTATGACTACACTGATAAATAGATAGCAAAAAGGGGTTATAACTTAAGTTATAACCCCTTTTTCTTGCTTATAGATTATTGTGTACCCGTGTGTCCAAAACCCCCACTTCCTCGGGTTGTTTTTGATAGCTCATCTACTACTCTGAAAGTAGGCAAGTAATGAGGTACTATTACTAGCTGACAAACTCTATCATAGTCTCCTATAAATGCCGTTTCCGAACCTCTATTAGTCATTGATACTTTAATCCACCCTCTATAGTCAGAGTCGATAAAGCCTATAGTATTATCTAATACAATTTTATACTTGCAACCTAGACCTGATCTTGGGGCTACCAAACCTACCCATCCAATAGGTATCTCTATCTTCACTCCGGTACTGAATGAGATACTTTCTCCTGGACTTAACGCAGTAAACCCTGCCGCTGTTTTAATTGCTAGTCGTAAGTCCATTCCTGCTGCTTCTTTAGAACCAACATGTGGTTCGCATTCTGGTGTTTGTAATACTATATCAAGCATCTTTTAGCTCCTGTGTAACTTTTTCTAAGAATGGGAAGTGGTTTACTTTTGGTGCTGCTATAGCTTCCATGTGAAAACCTCGTAAGTCTACTAGCTCTAGGTTTAGTAATAGTAATTCTGCACTATTATTAAGTTCTTGTATGAATAGTTGCTTTCCTTCAATTGGTAGTGCATCTATGATACCAAATACATCTCCATAAGTTCGCACTAAGTTATACGCTCTTTTAGCACCAATTCCAGGTACTCCGTAAACAGAGTCTCCGGTATCTCCCATAACTGCTTTAACATGTGTAAACTGTTCTGGAGTATCACAGTCTTTGTTATCGTAAAAATTTTCAATAGTGAATTCTTTTCTAGAAGTAGTTGCAAATCTACTACAGCGTTCTGATACTAGTTCGTCCCAGTCACCATCTGTAGATATTAACCAAATATGGTCAAAGTGCTTCCCATCTTCAAACTGCTCTACAAAGTAACAAGCTAAATCATCTGCTTCTACATTTTCACATTGTACTACTGTAAAATTCTTTTTAACCAAAGGTAGGGCTACGTCTTTATAGTAAGTAAAGAAAGCAGCACTTGCGTCAACTTCTTCTTGAGTTTGCTTTGCATATACTTTCTTTCTATCTGATTTATATAGTGGGTGTATTCCTAGCCTGTATGTTGAGGATTTAAAATCATTTAGGAAAATCACTTCTCTAGCCCCATAAGACTTAGCTAAAGAATTTACTGTACTTACTAGCTTAGCAGCGAAAACATCAGGTTTTATGTTGTTACCCCGTTGTTTCCATCTAAAAGCTAAGTTTAGCCCATCTACTATTAGTAGGTTATTACGTTCTTTGTATGTAACCAGCTCTTCAACCCATGAATCCATTTCTAAGTCTAAATCTTCTATTCCTTCCTTCATTTTATTAAGTCCTCTGTTTTCATTGTATTTAGCCAGTTCTCGAAACTAAGTATTACTACTTCGTAATCCTTTTTAGAAAACACCATACAAGGTACTTCTGAGTCCATTATATCCATAGCTTCTGTTATATCTATAGCACATAAAAGTATCCCCCGTGTTTTCTTAAATACCAGTATAGGCTTCGCGTTCATTTGTTCGGCTTCTCGGTACGTCTGCGCTAGGAACTTCTCAAACTGAGATTCTGTAGCCCTAAACAGGTTAGATGTTAAGACTTCGTCTGCATAATCTTTTGCTTCTATAGTCCAAGCCGACATTTTACCAGTAGAGGGGGCTAAGTATACGTCTCCCTTGAGAGCATGGGAAGCACTAAATGCCCCAGATCCTGGAACTCTTAACCATTCTAGCTCTGTGTGGTCTGACAACATCTTACGTATTTGATGCTCAAATCTAGCTCCTTTTGCTCTTGAGTCTATTGACATTTTAATATATTCCTTTAAGAACTTATTGTACTAATAAGTCCTTCTCTTTTCACTGTTAGTGTTTTAGTAAGTGGGTGGTCGTAGCCATGAGATACTATGAAAGTGTTTAAGTCGTATTCTTTTAATAATATTTCTATCAGTGTATCTAATGCCTCTTGGTCGAGTACGCTAACTACTTCGTCTAAAAATAAAGTGTTAAGGCTAATTTCGGATACAGAACTCATTAAGTTACGTATAGCAAGTAACGTACTAATATTTACCTTAGACTGCTCTCCAGAAGATAAAGAAGGCATTGCTGTTTCTTCCCCATTATCATAAATAACTACTTGCAGCTTTATACCTTCTAACTTAAATACTAAAGCAAAGTTACCATTAGTAAACACGCTTAAATACTTATTAATTAATTCTTCAAATATCTTTATGCTACTTTCTATCTTATATGCTACTAACCCTTTAGTTCCAAAGGCTTTCAATAGTACAGCTAAATATCCTTTTTCTTTATTTAGCTCTAGTAGTTCTTTAGTAAGTTTTTCTACCTTGTCGGTACTTTCTTTTAGCTTTTCTTTAGACCGGTGGTAAAACTCGTTGTTCTTTTTAGCTTTAGCTATATTTAGTCGTACTGTCTCTGCTTTATCTCTAGCTGTTTCAGTAGCGAGCGTTAACTTGTTTATTTCTTTTAGTAGCTGTGAAGTATCTTTTATTACTAGCTCGTTATTGTCTAGTTCGCTTACGTCACCAAACGCTTCTAATTTTTCTTCTTGCTTTTGCAGATCTGCTGTCCACTGCGCGTAATTGTCAAATAAGATTTTATCTCGAAAAATCTCTTCTTTAATAATATCTACACTCTCGTATTGTGTTTTTGTTTTTATAAATTCTTCTTTGTACTGGGTTAGTAGTCTAAAAGACTCAGAAGTATCAAGTTCATGCCCGCACTCTTTGCAGTTTACATTAGTTGACTCGTCTTTGTATATCTTATAGTTCTTTTTAGTATAGACTAAATGTGACTTTAATTCTGTAAGCTCTTTTGTAAGTTCTACTAACCTTGCCGCATCAAAATACATTTTAGTCTCAGGCTCAGAAATCCGTAGCATTTGTACTAGTTCTTTTTGCTTATTAAACTGTCCTAATCTTATTCTAGAGTCTGAGATAGCTTTGTTGTGTGCTGTAGACATTGCGTTATCTGCTTTTATATTACTTATATTGTCATAGCCTTCCGCTATTTTTGCCGAGTTATCAGGGATTTCTGGTACGTCAAGGTCTTCGTCTTCTAATGATATATCTGAGTTATTAGATACCCAAGTACTCAGCTTCTGTATTTCTTCTGTTGTTTTATCTACATTTGCTGATAGCTCTTTGAAGCTTACCTTTAGACTAGCTTCTATTTTACCATACTTTTCTAACCCGAGGAAAGATGTAAGAAACTTCTTTCTACCTGTATCAGTAGCTTCTATAAAATCCAGTGAAGACTTCATAGACTGATAAACTAACTTAGAGAATGTGGAAAAGTCCATTCCACCAAGCTTTTCTTTTAATATTAAGTAAGTCTGAGTAGCTGTATGTCCACTAATATCTTTTCCGTTTTTAGTAAGAACTACTTTTGCTGTGGTCTTTACAGTCTTTAGTACTATGTAAACATCTTCACTAATAGAGAAAGTAATCTCCCCCCACCAACTGGTTTCTTTTGTACGTCTATTTACTAACTTGGCTTTCTTTATTCCTCGGGAATTATTATTATATAGTATTTCTTCTATAATTGTGGGGATGCTGCTTTTTCCGCTTCCATTCTTACCTACTAACTGGTTTACTATACTACCATCTAAGGATACGTCAAAAGAACCGTAAGTTAGTATGTTATCACCTCTTAGTCTATGTAACGTTATTTTCATTTATTATACCTTTTGCGTACGAAGCCACTTCTTTTATCTTTTCCTTATCCATCTGCTCTATCTGCTGCATCCATAACACTAGTTCTTGTTCTATTGTTATGTCTCTATTTAGCTTTAGAGTGGCTTCAGAACCTAAATTCTTATGTATTTTCTTATCTAGTACATCACTGTCTTCTACGTTTTTTAAATCAGATAAGTCTCCAATTACTTCATAGATAACACGGTCATACTCTCCTGTAGGCATAGGCTCTCCTGCGTTTACAGTTTTTCTTATGAGTTGTGGTAAGTAACCTAACTCATGCCATTGTGTACTTAGTAAACCTGTATCTACTGTTAAAAAGCCATTAGCGCCAGCCTGCTTCTTACGGTGGAAAGATGTAGTTAGTGGAGAGCCTGGGTATACCAGGGAAGCTCCTGAAGGTATGTTTTGTGTATTTTTGTGCGAGTGTAAGTCTCCTGTTATAATCAGTTCATAATCCTTAAACTTATCTAAGTCTACTTCAGGCTCCACATGCGGTGGTATAGAACCCCTAACATGGGTAAAACATAGCTTAGATACTGGATTATCCCAACTACTCTTATGTAGTTCTCTGTAGTCTACTATATCAAAGTCTTGTGTGCGTAGGGAGCCTACTACAGTAACTAAAGGATTGCATCTAGATGTTTCTTTTGATATAGTATCTAATACTGTCTTAGTTTTACTTATCATTTCATGGTTGCCTGTGTAGATAATAGTCTTATGGTTTATTTTTGCTATTAACTCATAGTACAACTCACTTTCTTCTACCGTAGGGGCAAACTTATCCAGTATGTCTCCGCCAATAATATGTAAGTCACATTTCTGCTTTACGAATGCTTTGTTCAGTTCTTCTACTAACAACATAAATCTGTCGGTTTGAAACTTCTTAGGAACTCCTTTTTTCCCTAACATAATATGCCAGTCTGCACTAAATAGTATTTTTGCCATTAGATAGTGCCCTCATACATAATATGCTCTCCATGTGTTTTTAATAGGTTAATAGATTGTTTAAGTTTTCTTACGCGTAGGTTTTCTTTATTTATAAATATCTTAGCTTCCTGTATTTGGTTACTTAGAAGTTTTTTTGCCATTTTCTCAGGGGTTTCACAGTTACCATCACACATATACTCCCCACACTTTCTACAACTATAATGAGACATTTTATTTTCTCCAATAAAAAAGGAGGGCTAACTAGCCCTCCATATATAGTGTTAATCGTCAAGTTCTGACATAGCTTCTTTATCGTAGTTCTTAAACTCTGAAGGAGTAGGGGCGTTTCCAGCAGCACCCTCTTCTTTATCTTTATTTCCCGCTTTACCTAACATAAACTTAGTAAGATCTTCTTTTAGTTCAGTGTATGTTTTGCGCGGAAATACTTCCTCAATAGGCTTTAAGTTTTCGATTAAAGAGGCATCTTGCTTGTGTTGCTCAGATAGACTTTCAAACATTTCGGGATCAGTAACAAAGTCCATTGTTTCCATAATATCTACCTTGTACTCAGTGTTTAAGCCTGCACCATTTTTAGCAAATACAATATCAATGAAACTAGGGTTTGGAACAGAGTATTCTTTGTCTGCATAACGACGAGTAATCTTTGGGTCATGTAACTTAGCCATTACTTCGTTAATACCATCAAATACGCCTTTCTTAAGTTCCATGTACTCTACAGCATTTGTTGAGCGGTTGATTACTGGAATCATATACGCTTTCTTAGAACCAAGAGGTTTTGGGTTTCCTTCTTTATCAAACTCTAGCTCACCAGTAAAGGTAGTAGCTTGTAGTTTTAATTCTTTAACAGGATTCATGTTAGTATTTTCAAACGCTTCTGACTCACGGTTAAAGTCTAAGTTTTCAAAAGTCAATTTGCTTCCGTCAACGTTAGTTACCCAGTATACGTAACGACGTAAGATGTTACCTACAACACGTACTTGGTTACGACCTTTGTTTACTTTCATGTAAGTAACTCGGTTAGATACTGCTTCGCCTTTAGTTTCTGCCCAGTTAGAACCCATTGCTGTTGTTTGTGCTTCATTCATATTTTGTTATCCTTTAGTTTGGCTAAATTGCCGGTATTTTAGGTTTATTATTAGGAAACCAGTATTTTTCCCGATTTCCTAAGATATATTATACAGCTTATATTATTAAAAGTCAATACATTTTTTAACTTTCTAAACTGAGGTCGTTCTAAGTAACTAAGTAACTTTTTCTTTTCTTAATTTCTAAAACATATTATACAGTTTATATTACTAATAGTCAATATATTTTTTAACTTTCTAAACTGAGGTCGTTCTAGGTAACTAAGTAACTTTTTCTTTTCTCAATTTCTAAAATATATTATACAGGTTAATGAGCTAACAGTCTACAAGTTTTTTAAATCTTTATCCAACTCCTTATATAATCGTCTAGGTCTTTTAGCGTCATGTTTATATGCTCCTCAACAACGTCTTGTAATATAGACTTCTGTATATCACCTATATATAAATCGTGCCTTACACGAGCAATTTCGGGGGCAGTTCTTGCTTGGGCTTCTATAGATAAAACGTTGTAACCTGAGTCTAACTCTAAAATTAATTTTGTGCCATTGCTATGGGTTTCATTAGTCTTATTAAACTGTTCCAGTACTTTTAATATATCCATTTTTGTTTCCTTAGATTAACTTGATGTTTTGTTTTAAGGCATTCCCTTGCTTAGCTAGTATGTGGTTAGGAATACCATGTACGCTTTTGTTACCATGTCTATTTTCTACTAGGTCGTCAACATTTAGCTTGTTCATATTTTCTCTCTTGTATTAAGTGAATTGATCATACGGTGAACTAACTCGATACGTCTACGACCATACTCACCTGACCAGTAGTCTTTACAATCACAATAAGCAGCAACAGCATTACTAGTCTGTAACTCTTCTGCATATGATATCCATATTGGGAATAGCGGGTTACCCGAGTAATGTTCCCAATCTCGGCAAGCATTACGTAAAGTTTTTCTCAAAATAGGCATACACTTTTTAAAAATGTAATTTGAGTTAACTGTAGTTAAAACTATTTTTTCCCTTATAAAATTTTCTATTGATTCACAGATAGCCATGTTTGGTTTCTGGTTCTCAGGCTCTAACAACTCTATCAATAAACTAAGTACTATTTCTTTCGGGGTTTTCATATTAATTCCTTAAAAATACCATAGGATTCGTACTAGTTAAAAATACCATAGGATTAGTACTAGTGGTGGTCAGGGGTATATATATCACGTTGCTCACACATATCTACAGCTTTCTGTAGCTTTAGTATTCTCCCATTAGCATCATACCCTATATCCATAGTACGACCAGGAGCCTCAAAGCTACCGTGAGTGTGTCCGTACAACATAACACTACCACGTCCTGACTGATTCCATACGTGCATAGGGTAGTGACCCATACAAACTTTTGTACCGTTAAACATAATCTCTAGATAGTCAAAGAACTGATTAGTAGATGGTACTTTACTTATCTTACGCAATATTTTATCGTGGTTTCCATATATAAAAATTATAGTTCCGTTTAGCTGAGCTAACAGTGCTTGTGTATGCTCTTCGTTCCCAAAGCTAAAGTCTCCTACATGGAATACTACATCGTTTACACCAATAGTACTGTTCCAGTGGTTTACTAGTTCTACATTCATTTCGTCTACAGACTCGAAAAGTCGAGTATCTGGACAGTGTTTTATGATGTTTTTGTGAAAGAAATGCAAGTCACTTGTTACGTGGTATTCTCTATCTTCGTTTTGAGAGTTTATTTTTTGTGCAAACTTCATTTTTTACTCCTAGCGGTAATCCCATTTATTCATATCCTGATTTAACTTTTCCCATAACTTTTCTTTATATAAGGGAATACAGCCCTCATAAAAATCAGGGATACACCAGTGTCTTACATTAGGGTTATTATCTAAACTCTTACATATAGAGTGTATAGTATCTAATTCATATCCTACACACAGCTCCATTATTTTTTGGTCATACCACTTTATAACTATTAGGTTAGCCATTAGGTTTATTGCTCCTTTTCAAATACTACTTTATTTATTTCTAAATCTATAGTTATAAAGGGACAGTCCTGTATAACTTTTTTAGGGACATACCTAGGTAGCCGGTCAATGTAAATGTCTTTATTATTATAGAACTTATACACAGAATAAGGTCTTAATGCACATAGTCCTAAGTATTCCGCTAATACTCTAGCATTTAGTTTCTTTTGATTTTTAACCACTATACTTTCATTGATGATATAGTCATGACCTACAAGGAACTTATACCCAGGAGCTTTGTTCACTATAGCCTGAAAATATCGTACTATATGTTTGCTTTCTCCCCCTGACAGTATCCATATTTTGGAATAATCATAGAATATCATTCTTTTTATCTCCTTTTCCTATTCAATAAAGATATTATACTGTAATTTATCTAGTTAAGCAAGTAATTCTTTTAACTTTCTATAGTGAACTTCTTTTATTTTTATAATTTATTTCTATTAAAAACCGTTTCTTTCCTTTCTTTATAAAGACAGGTACAACCCTAAATAACTGGGTTGTTTGCAAAAATATAAAGATGTTATTTCAAGTTACTTGCGTAATTGCATTACTCGGTTAATCAATCCCTGTAAATCTATACTTATCATATCCCAACCAAAAATCTTAAAAATAGATTTACGCTTATTAGCTTGTCCTCTGGCTGAGTCTCCCTTTAGAATCATATCTACCAGTACAGGGTTTAGCTTTCCAGGGTTCTTACGCATTATTCTTCCTGCTAACTGAGATAGTAATGATCTGTTATCACTAATAGGTGTGCCTAGTATCATACACGATAGGTTGTTCTGAGATACGCCCTCACTAAAAATACCTTGTGAGGCGCAAAGCATATCAAGCTTCCCATCGGTCATATCTTCTAGCACTTGCTCTCGGTCCTCTAGACCTACACTACCAATAAATAAAGCCGACCTAGCATCTACGTTTTCATTAATAAATTCTAAGAACTCAACTCTATCACTAACTAGGATTACCTTATGACCTAACTGAACGTACAATGCAGCTAAAGCTAGTATTTCTTTTCTGTACATTTCATTTTGTGTAAGACTTGTAACTCTATCCGCCCAAGGCATTATGGAGTTACCAGGGAAAGCTACTCCAGAAGTATATCTATGCACAGTGGGTGGCATAGTATTATTTATTTTAGGCTGTAATATATTAAACCCAAAGTAGTCCTTAAACACTACATGCATACCGTCTTTCCTGTGTAAGGTACCTGATAGTCCTAGTTTATACCTTGCCTTACTGGATAGAAGAAGCTTGGTGAACGTAGTAGCAGGGGTATGGTGGCAGTTAGACACTAACTTCCCATTAGCTATATAATTATGGTTATCTTCTACTTCTATATTATACCTGCTACCTCCTGTAGCAGGCACTTCTGTGAATCCTAAGTATTCTGTAGTTGTGTAGTCCTTAAATAACGTAGTACCTACAGGACTATAGTATTCTATAGTATAAGCTATTCCTAACTTATACAACATATCTGGGTGAAACTCGTTTAGGCAGTGTTCTTTAACTTTTTCTACCCCACTTTTTCTTATGCGTATGTAGTTGTGCCCTTTTTTACACGTATAAACAGTATAGGCTAAGTTATCTTCCAGAAAGAAATGTTTACAAAACCTCTCTAAGCTCTCTACATCTACTTCACATAAAGATAAGGTTATATTCCCATTCTGATAGGAACCATCGTCCATAATTATATAGGCCAAGGTTCTCCAGTCTAAGTAGTTAAAAAGCTCCTTAGGAAAACTAGATTTATGTGTGCCACTTCCGTACAGCATATTGTATATACCTATAGTGTCTTTAAAAGTTTTTGTTTGTGCGTAGTACACGCTATTATCGCAGTAGCCACTTTTACCTTTTGAAAAAGTACACTCCCCCATATAAAAGGTTTTACTATCCAAATAGTCTAATTGAGCTTCTCCATGCGTTACTCTAAGCCTAATGCCTTCTTTTGTTTTGCCTAAGTTTCCGTCTCCTATAGCAAGTGCTATTAGTAAATTCCAGTCTAATACTGAGTAACTGTCTTTATGCCTTACTTCGGAAACTACCTTATCTCCTATAACTAAATCTTTTGCTTGTTTTTTAATAATACCGGTACTAGATTCTATAAACAGATTATGATTTTCAGTACATTTTAGTGTGGAGTTACTTAGCTGAAGTTTTCGTAACATTTTCTGTGGGTTTTTAAAATGATTAAGAACTTTCTTAACTTCCCACTTGCCCGTAGATAAATTAAAACTTTTAACTAAGGGGGTTTCTTTACCATTTACAATAGCACCTATTTTTCTAGTAGACCCGTCAGCTAACTTAATAAGAGTTTCATAGTCAAAGCATTCGTCAAACACAATAAGCCCAAACATGCTTTTAAACTTGTCCGCATTCCTAGTTAGAGTTTGTATATTCCCAACTGTAATGATTTGGCTAGTGTCATTTTTACCGGAACCTACCATGCCCGCCTTGAACCCCAAAAACTTCTCTATCTCTCTAATCCACATGTCACGTATGGTTGTGGTAGTACACACTATTAGTGTTTTTTGCCCTAGTTTTTTAGCAACTGCCAAAGCTGCTATACTTTTCCCCCAGCCTGGAGCTGCATTTAATAAGGCTGAATCCTCTATACCATCTAATACTTCTTGTTGGTCTTTTCTCAATGTAAATGTAGGTTCTGGAAACTTCACAGGTACTTTCACTCTTTTATCTATAATCTCTAGTTCATGTCCTTGTAACATATCTAAACGCTCTACGGGTATCCAGTAGGTATCTTTCATTACAGGCCCATAGCTATAGGTGAACTTAGGAGGAGCTCCGGTAAATGTGGAAGCTCCTTCATATACTAAGTTTCTCTGAAATCTATCTACTAACTCGTCTGTAGGCTTTAGAAAAGCCACGTTACTTAATACTACTTTAATTTTATCAGTCATATCTTAACTCTCCTAGTCTTTTTTAGTTCTGTACATATTTCGTATAACAGTATGGAGTGTCCATCTATTATATACCCTATATAGGCGGCTGGAGTATCCGATATAAAGCAATCACTTAGTTTTGTACTTATTCTATACTTACCTTTATGTGTTTGGTCATTACTCAGTACTTTTGTGTATTCTACCTTTAGCCACCTGGACTTTTTGTACTTAAATACCCTTCCATCACTATCTATTAGCATAGTACGAGTTGTATTAATCAGTTGGGGTATGGTAGTAAACCTTTCCTTTAGTGCATATAGCTTGTAGGGTAACTCCATACACATAAGAGCTAGTCTTCTAGCGTAGTAGTTACCATCTAAAGAGGGCATATCCAGTATATAAGTTGCATAGTATGTAGTTATTAGCGTATACTGATCTTCAGTATATATATTATCATATTTTCTTAGTGCGTATAGGGGTGCTTTATCTAGTATACTCATTTAGTGTCCCCGTATGTGTTTATTTTTCATTTTATATTTTCCTCAAAGTAAAAAAGGAGCCGAAGCTCCTTAAGGGGTTATCCTAGAACGGATAACAGTTCGTTAGGGTACTTTAGTGCTGCTATAATTACTGGATCTTCGTGATCTAGGTCTCTAGTATTGCCTGTCTTCAGAGCTTCTAGTACAGATTTACACTTTGTAGTGGCTCTATCATCCCAGTCATCTACACATGCTAAGAAGGGGTATACTTTAGCTAACTTACCACAACCATAGTCTCTAGAACCTCCTACTTCAGAGTCAGAGTCGATGCCTATAGGGGCTCCTGGAATAGATAATGTACCCATACTAGGATCCCAGTTACTTCTTGCTTCTTGTATATTTCTATCTATCAGTTCATTATAGGTATCTACTGAGTCTTCACTTACTTTAGCTATGATAGAGTCGTGTACTAGACCGAAAATCTCCATATCTAAACCCCTTTCCTCTATTTCTTTATCTGCAGCTATGACACCCAGTAGCATACAATCTGAAGACGCTGATTGTATAATAGCATTAAAGCCGGAGCGTACTTCTTCACCTACAACTCCTCTATCTGTAGAACGGAAGTTACGTAGTCTACGCTTACGCCCAAAGAAGCTATAGATAAACCCAACTTGTTTGATTTGCTCATGACAAGTATCAACCCATACCTTGAGTTTAGGGAACTTCCTAAAGTAATCTGCAATATACCCTTTTGCGTCATTTACTGTGCACTCTGCAGGGCCTGGAATACCTGTACTAGATTCTTGTTCAAGATTTGCTACGTTAACACTCTGTGCTACCTTAGCTGGCCCTGATCCATATAAGCATGTTATTCCCTTATTTCTAAAGGCACTGACTATACCATAGTCTCCAAAATTATTCTACTATAAAACCCTAGTTTTTCTTATATTCTGTACCACTATCTTGTCATACAGAGCAAATTTTCGTGTTAGTCGGGTTTCTTCATTAGTGTTACTATATAAGTATGTTAAAAAGGTCTTAGACTTGTTAGTATTCATGGTTATACAGACACAGTTTTCTCTTTCATGCTGTTTTAGAGTAATATCTAATACGTTGTTACAGAAAGGTACAAACCAGTCCCTAAAATTATATGAACATACAATACCTGCGTATAGAGTAGCTGTTATACTGTTTACATTTGAGAAGGATTCACATATAGTCCCGTCTCCGTCTATCATACCTCTAAGGAAGTGCCTTAGGTATGCTAAGTCGGTAGGAGGGGTATATGTTACAGATTTACGTGGTGTTATACTCCACCGTAGTAAGTCCTTAACCATTGCTCTACTTGTAAACTCTATACTGCATCTGTTGCGTTTCTCATCTAAGTTTAACTTATGTGTTGATCCTACAAACTCTGCGAACTTAGCTAAGTGATTATGGTCACTTAATTGCAGGTAGAATCTAACTCTGCCTTTTTCATCTACACAACCATCCGCAGCTATAAAGCCTGCCCAGTAACTAGAGTCTCTTGTCTCGTGCTGAAAAGCTCGTGGGTTTTTCAACGTAGGCCTAGTAATACCTAAGCCTTCTGCTGCTATCCACTTCTTTATTTTCCAGTCTGGTATATTAAACTCTCTAGCCATCTGTGGTCTTGTGTACTTTTTAGTATCTCTTAATTTTATGTAGTTTTCTTTTGTTAATTCCATTGTACTACCTCTATATGTATGTTTTGGATTCATATAGTAGGGTAACTGGAGACTCTCGCCGTATTATGGGTCTCCCCATCCTAGTGCCTCCCGTTCTGGGTGGTCTATGAGTCGATGAACCATTTGAAGTCATTCCTGACAACTCTGGCTGCTGATTAGCATAGGTTTTCGTTAAACCCTTAGCGTCCCAGACAATTGAGCGAGTTTTCATATCTTATTTATTCACACGATATGCAGAGTTTCACAACTCTGCGACACCTATATATTAATGCCGAATGTGCGGTTGGCATTTCCTCTTTATTTCTAAAGAGCTGGACTATACATTATCTATGAAGTCTTGTACTTCTCGTAAGGAAGTCAAGTAGAAAAAGCGTTTATTAGAAGTTACTACAAGATTCTCTTTATCTTTAATATTAGATAAGTAGGTACTATACCCTTGAGAATTTTTAGTGTAACTGGAGACTTCTATCCAACAGTCTTCAATTACAAAGTCACATGTCCATAACCTATCTGTTATAAAAGTGTGCTTATATACTTGTTGTACTTCTGGTTTTAAGTGTTTTAGTAGTTTATAGCACTCTCGCTCAAATTGAGATCCGAAAGTTATTTCTTCAAAAACTACCCTAGTATCAGAGGTTCTACAGTTAGGACAAGTTGCTTGCTTATCTGACTGTGGATTTGTTAATGCACTAGCTCTTACTGAATAAATAGAGTTACAGGAGTTACATTGTAACTTCATGCTTCCTTTATTATTTACAGGTAAAGATATTACTATAGAGTTAACTTTAGATGCTTTTTGCTCTAAGAAGTCTTTTCTAAGTAATAAACTTTTATTACCTGCACAGTTTCTACACCCTAACCTACATTGGGATATACTATCCCAGTATGTAGTAAATGTGTCGTAACACTTATTACAAGTTACTGTAACTTTAGTGTTTTTGCGTAGGTTTTTAGTACTTTCTTTTGGCTGTATGCCCAGTACTAAGCACTTAGCTAGAAACTTACTTTCAGTTGTTTCTAGAGGTGTGTAGCTACTACCTAATAATTTTAAGAACTGTCCTCCTGTTAGATTGAAGTTCTTTTTTATCGAAGTTCTACCTAAACCTTCTGGAAAATTAGTCATATACTCTGATACTGTTTTAGGTATGTTATTACCATAAAACTCTTTACACTTACTTACTGCTTTTTCTAACTTCATAAATCCCCCTGTTTCGGATTTCTCCTACTCTACTAACTTTCATCACTTGATGCGCTTTCGACAGTCTCTGAACTCTATACTTGAATGATTATTATATAATAACTTTTACGTTTTGTCAATAAACTTAATCATTTTTAGTATCTCAGCTGCTGATTGCCCATTGGTACATCTAAGAGATTTTTAAGCAATTCACGCTTACCATTTCTAGTTACGTTGTAGCTCTCTTAGCTTTAGGGTATCCCAGCAATTAAGGGGGTTTATAGGCAACCACTGTAACGTTACTGCACGTTAATCGCCTTTGCTGCCTGTCTCATAGCAGGATATAACTTCTTAACTTCGGAAGGTTTACAATCAAGACCAAATACCATGTGAGCAATAGTACTATGGAAATCCGCGTACTCAGTAGGATCTTTGATAATGTTTAAGAATACTTGCTGTAAGTTCTTATCTCCAGACAATACAGCAGCGTAGTAAACTTCTGCGGTACTTAAGTCTTTTGCTATAATCTTGTAACCTTTAGGGGCTACTATACAACCTTTTACAGTTGGATTATCTCGGGGTAGTTGCTGTGCATTAATGACACCTGAAGAACTTAGTCGTCCTGACGTAGTTGTAGTACAACCGAAGTTAGTTCTTACACAACCGTCAAGGTCAATGTGTTGTTCTAGCTTACCAATAAAGGTGTTAAGCACTTTTAGTGTCTTTTTATAGTTACCAATACTTCTAGGTAAGGGGTGTTCTAAGGCAAGAGTATCTATTACTTCTTTATCTGTAGAGTGAGCACCACCATCTGTCATAATCCCCGTAGGCTGTAATCCTAAAACATCAAAGAATAAACGTCTTAACTGTACTACTGAGTTTGGGTTAAACGCAGCACCTTGCATTTCTTCTAGCTTTTCTATTTCAGGGTAAGCATAGATCTCTTTCTGGAATCTAGAAAGCTCGGTATACAAGAAAGCTTTAGCAGTTACTAATCTCTTCTTAGATACAGGTAACCCTCTATTCTCCATTTTCTGAAGGAATACAGTAGCCGGCATCAATACTTTTTCATAGAGCCACTTTACTTTATGAGTCTGTGGGTTGCATAGAACTTTATAGAACTTGTTGAATAAACGGAGTGTCGAGTCGGTATCTCCGCAATTGTGTACAAACCCTATATCTGTAAGAAAGTTATGGTTGTCTTCAACGTCTAGGCAGTACGAAGTCTTGTATCCTCTAAGGGATACGGGCACTGTCCAATCCCAAATACTCTTTACTTCTGCATAGTATATGTCATCGGAGTATCCTAATAGTAAGTCTGCTTTTTGAGTTACACGGTACTCCTTAGGGATCTTGTACTCTGTATCTTCAGTCATATATGGTGCTATAAGGTTAAAGAATGCTGACCTATTAGCACTATCCACAACAAAGAACTGATTGTTTACTTTGTCGTCGTGGTATCTGGCAGTAACTCCCAGACTTTTCATCCAACTTAGTAAAGCTTCCTGTTCCTGTAGGTCTTCAGATATACTACGTCTCCATATTCTAGGAGTATTATCTTTTGTTAAGTTACCATCGCATATATACCAAGTAGCTAATGTATGCGCATCCATGTAGTCAGACACGTCAGGGTTTCTGCTTAGGCTTACTTTATAGTTAGTATCCGGTAACTTAACTAAAGTGTGGTACAGGTCTGTCTGTTCATGTGAGTAGGGTACTTCTAACGTCAGTATATCAGAGTGTTTTGGGTTGCTTCTTTTAATCAGGGATTCTTTACCTCCAAAACAGAAAGCTACTCTATCAAAAAAGCCTTTTCTCTTAACAGACTGATCAAATTGTAAACCAGCACCTTTATTATTTCTACTAACTAAAGCACCATCTCCTAGTAACAACCCGTAAAGTAAAGCTTTTGAGTCTTTTGACATACTGTTAGATGCTGTAGCTACTTTATGTACTCCTGGTTTTATGTTCTGTATCTCTACATACCCCGTATTAGCCAGTATTCTATGATCCGTAGTAAACGCAGGCCCTTGTAGAGACCCTTTACTCCATTGTAAGCCACGAGGTTGGTAGTTGTATTCTATCTTTTTCCACTCCTGAGCCTTATTATCATTCTTTACCCAGTTAGTTACTTGCTTTGCTTCTATTTTTCCTGTTTCAGTATTTAGAGACATAACCTTTCCGTCATACTTATTTCTTACTAACTTAGAGATCTCTACTTTAGAACCGTCTTCTAAGGTAACTCTGGAGTTTTTAGATAGACAAGCATAAGGCCACATGGTTTCAAAGGGAATTAATGAGTAAGAAAAGTCTTGTAGTTTAATTTTATGTTCTTTACAGTAAGCACGTTTGAATTCGTCTAACTCTCTATCGTAGTCACCCATATCTGTGTACTTAATAGCTAATGCTTTTAGTCCATGAGTACCTGCACGTTCGTCCAGAGCGTAATGCATAACCATAGTATCGTGTAATCGACCTTCATTAATAGCTTTAGTATAGTCTAGCTGTAAATGATACTTTGTTATGTGGAAATCGAACTTAGCATTTTGAAAGATTATTTTTCTAGGAGAGTCGATTACTTTCTGTACTAGCCTAACAACTTCTTCATCAATAGCATCAGCGTCAATATAAACACCTTGCTGCTCCTTATGGGACATTGATAATCCTAACATAAAGCACTTACGAGCATATAGCCCAGAGGTCTCAGTATCTAAAGCAATAGAAGGAGTATCACTAATATCCATATTAAGAACTGAGGTTAAGTACTCAATAGCTTTGCTTTCCTCTGTAATAGGTGTATACTCTACCTCTTTTTTAGCTACCAGCTTATCATTAATAGTATCATGTATATTTTTAATAGTTGCATCGAAGATAGGTTTAATTTCGGGCTTCATGCGTAACATCGCAGGGTTTATACTAACTAAGAACTTTTTATACCCCTGTGTGCTAGATACTTCTTTTGGTTGATTTTCTTTTTCACTTACACACTTTCCTGTATAGTTCTGCACAGAACGTACATCAGAGTACCTTTGGGTTGCTTCAGAGCCTATTAGAATAACCCAATCGTAGTCTGTAAAGGATACTTCTAAGTCTATATCCGCTACTTTAAGCCTAGGTACTTTAGTAGAACTCATATGCAAAGTTTCTACCTCTATGTCATCACTTAGTTCTGAGAGTTGGAATAGCTTTGTATAATCAGATTTTGAAGGGCATTTATCTATAACCGCTATTTTCATGTATGTATTTTCCTTATAGTTTTTATATAATTTCTATGGAGTTCTCTATCTAATAAGGTATATTATACTTTATTTTATCTTAGTAATCAATTAGTTTTTTAACTTTCTTCTCTAAAATGCTTACTTCCATCTTATTTAACGCCCCAGGGTCTCCGTTATCTGGGAGTAGGTGGTTTGCTATAACAACTCGTGTATGTAGTTTTGTTTCTATAGACTTTGATATTTTATTAGCTGCTTCTCTTCCTGCCCTATCATTATCAAATAGTAAGACAATAGTAGATACTCCTGATAGTACCTGAAAAGATAGTTTTTCTTCTACAGTATTATCTGTTAGTGAGTTAGTACCGAAGCAGGTAGCTACATTCATAGTACCTTTATCATACATATTTAAGTAATCAAGCATACCCTCCACTAATATTAGATAAGGAGTACCCACTACGGAGGGGTACACAGGAAGTGATACACCATGAGGAAAGTACTTATATTTGGGAGGTACTTTAGAGTGTATATTTCTACCATTAAATAGCACTATCTTACCTGTAGAGTCTGTTATAGGAAAGAGTACCCTACCCTCGTACTCAGGGGTAGAATCAATAAAAGCACGATGATCTATATATGACTGTGCTGATATGCCTCTGAAATCTTCCTCGAAAGGCGCAGCAGAAGAAGGTACCTCCAAACCTCTTGCTTGGCTCTGTAACCTGAGTACCTTCTGTCTAATATCATACACCAATCCTTTTATAGGGGATACAAAGACTCCGAAGTGTCTAAATATATTCCCCTTAAAGCCACAGCTAAAACAGTTAAACTTACCCGTTTCTTTATGCACAAATAAGGAAGGTGTAGCATCTTCATGTGCGGGGTTTAGACAAGGGACTAAGTAGTCCTTACCCTTATCCCTATGTTGTATACCGTTATCATCCAATACTTTCTCTACACTATCAGTTGAGTTCATACGATTCAGCTCCTAAGTTATCTGTTCTGGGGTTTTGTTCATAGTCTTCTTTCTTTTTCTTTGCTTTACCTCTCTTTTTAGTCTCTTTAGGTTCCGTATCTTCAGCAACTACAGGTAAATCTTCAGGGTGTATTTTAAGTGTTTTCCAATCTACAGGCACCTTAAATACAGATTCAGGTAACGAACGTAATTTAGTACTGGCGAAAATCATATGACCCTTTTCTTTTTCACTAGTTACAATGAATGCCATATCTACTGGGTCTAGTATAGACTTAGAGAAACGTGTCTCACCTGAGTCATCTACCTGATAAGGAGATATAATAGCGCAGTCATGTTTCCTAGCTAATAGCTTAAGTCCCGTGGCTACTTCTTTCTGGTATACCCAGTCATAAGGATCTGACTTACCGTCTTGTTTTACCTCATTTAGATAGTCTACTACTCCCATGGTAAGTTTATCACCGTACTGGGAACGCAGTCTTGAAAGGCTCACGTCTATAGTAGCTAGTTTTAGTTGAGGATCATCAATAATAATAAGTGGATGATCTATCTTGTGTGTTCTCATTAGTAACTTATCTAAGGCATTAAAATCACTAAATCCTAAGTTCTCTACGTCTTTATCTTCTATAAATCTATTGTAAGTACTCATTCCATTAACGAACATGTTAGCTCTTGTTCTAGCTAGCTTCAAAAGCTCTTCGCCTTCTAAAGTACTATTCTTAACTTTCAATGCATCAACTTCTGCTAATACGGATATAATACGTAAGAATGTTTCTCTAGCAGTCATTTCTATAGTATAGTAAGGAGCTATATTTCCTTCCTTATACTGAGCAGCTACAATGTTAGTACAAACTACTGACTTACCTCCCCCACGTTTACCACCTAACAGTACAACTTCTTGTCTTGCTATACCTTTAAACTCGCTATCCCATTTGTTACTAATACCTGTATTCATAAAGTTGTGCTGGATCTCTTCTTTCTCTTGAAATAGGGTTATATGTGACTGGTTTAATATCGTACCACGTCTTTCTAGCTTTCTCTCTATCTCTAAGGGTATTGCAGCTACAGTATCTATAATCTCATCTGAGGATAGTAAGTCTATATTCTCTAAAAGATTCTTCTGTATTAATAAAAGTGTTTCTTGTTGTGCATACTCATCCTTCAATGCCTCTAGTGCTAGCTCTATTCCTATATCTTCTGGGTTTACCTGACGTAAAGCATTTACTGCCGTCTGTACGCGAATACTTCTACTAAATTTAGCAGACAAAGTATTTAATGTAGGTACCTCACCATTTTCCTGGTAGAATTTTGATACTGCCCTGAAAACATCTAGGTACATACCCGAAAAGAAATCTTGGCTTATTGCTTCATAATGTTCTAGTGCATTGTTTTTATCTTCACAAGATAGAAGGAGGTTTAAGGCTAACGCCTGTGTGTTAATCAAGTTTCTTCTCCTCTTCAAACCAAAAAAAAAAGGGTAGAGCATTGAAGCCCTACCCTTTTGTTTAACAATTTATTTTAGAAACAGAATTAAGCTTCTGAAGTACCTTCGCTTTTCTTGTCTAACTTCATTCTACGTGCAGCTCCATCATGGTCTTTACAAGCTAGTCCACGACGTGAAAGAGCGTTCTTAATACCACGAGCACTACGTGCTGTAGCTTCAGCAATTTCAGCTACAGTCATTGAAGCTACTTCAAGACCTTCAAGAATATCTTCTTTAACTACTTTTGCTTGGCTTACTGTTTGGGTTGGGATAGCTTCGATACGCTCTTCACGCATTAAACTAAGACCTTTACCGCGTACACTTTGGATAGATTTACCAAGCGCCTCGGCTACTGCTTCAAGTGATTCACCTTGTGCGGCTAGCTGAACATAAGTAGCTTCTTCATCTTCTGAGTAGGTACGTACTGTAGCAGGCTTTTCAGTTTTCTTAACTGAATCAGTTAATTCTAAAGACAAGATCTTACCTTGTAGTTGCTTAGTAGTGAATTCACCTGCTAAGAATATAGCACTGATTTCGCTATATGTATGTACGCCTTCGTTTTCACTCAAGAATGCTACTAAGGCTGCTTCTTTACCTTCTGCCCATGTTAGACGAGATACTTCTGATGCTTTCTGTACTTCTACAGAAACAGAACCATCTTTAACAAGAGAGCGTAGTTTAGAACCGATAGAGCGGGAAGTAGTATCTAGCTCTGCTGCGATTTTAACTAATAGGTCTTGAGAAACGATTTCAACGTTTGCTACTGCTTCGATTAATTGGTTAGTGCGTGATTCGTTCCATGTTGCTTTAGTCATATTTTGTTTACTCCAAGTAAATTTAATTTTTATTTTGATACTAGTTGAACTAGCTCATTTATAGTTATAATAGGTAAGTTTTTAGATTCTGCTTTAGTATAAGATGACGAGTTTTTTCGTGATTCATCTTCGCAGATAAGGTATTTAACGTTTTTGGTCACAGAATTCTTAACAGTAATGTTAAACTGAGATAGATGTTCTGTAACTGCGGTACGGCTAGAGAAGTTCTCTAACTTTCCCGTGATACATATTTCCAAGTCAGGGTAAGTACTAGTTGTTATGCTAGTATCACTCACCTGAGGTTTTACTTGGAAAGTAAATTGGGTCGCCGCTAGTTCCAACTCCTCAACACCTCGTGTTGATTTGTAGTAATCCATAAAGGATTTGGAAGCTTTCTCTCCTAAACCTGCACTTCTTAGCTTCTCAAAACTAATGGTGGCTGATGGATCAGGGAAGCAATCTGTAATCTTAGGAGCAGCTGAGTTGCCTATAAGATTTATACCTAACGACTTAATAAAGTCTCCGAAGCTAGACCCTTTAGACTTCTCGATTTCATCAAATAACTTTGAACCTATCTTGTCCGATGTGGACATTACTAAGTCAGACTTAGTTAGGTGATATAGTTCAGTTATGGTTGTGATCTCTAGTTTCTCTAAGGTCTTAACTCCGAATCCCTTAATTTTCATTTTCTTGCAGAAGCCTTCTAAAATCTTAGAGGACTGAGCGATACAGCTTTTATTTCTGCAAAACAATTGTGAATTAACTAACTCTAAGTTACTGTCGCACGATGGGCAGTTAGTGGGAATAAATATTTTCAAGTTATTTTCCTTTTCTTAGTTTATGAAGTAATTATACAGACTTTCATAAGGTTAGTCAATACATTTTTAAATCTTTTTTATCGGTGGTTATTTTGCTATATAACTCTTGTTTCTCTATTTGATGAAGTAATTATACATTAAAAGAGATAGTTAAGCAAATTGTTTTTCAATCTTTTTATATGTGGTTACTAACTTGCTTTTGTTTTTGATTTGAGATAAGCATTATATACACTATCTCAAAGGATGTCAACTGCGGTTTATTTTTCTTAGTAATAAACTACGATTAACCACACTATTAGGACTCTATATAAGGCTTTGCCTCGATGATACGTGGGATAATACCTCCAGCCCTTATAACAGCGACTTCTTGTCCTATATGAGTGATACCTAAAGCATCCATGTACCCTGGGTTATTAAGAGTAGCTCTACTAATATTAGCTCCATCAATAGTAACCTCTTGTAGAATAGCTACTGGAACTACTTTACCCGTTTTTCCTACGTTAAACACCACGTCAAGTATAGTAGTCCATACACCTTCTTCATCTTCCTTTACTGCAAAAGCACCTCTCGGGAACTTAGCTGTATAACCTTTATCTTCAAAGTCTTCGTTGTTATTGATACGGAATACTGTGCCGTCCGTAGGTATACTATCTAATATAAGTTGCTTTTCTTGTTCTATAGGAAGAACCGTTAAGAAACCTTGGTAGCCTAAGTCTTCCATATCTCCTTCGTAAACACAAGCAGTTTCATCACTATAAAGACCGTAGGCTACAAATACTAAACCACCTGTACTCACACGTTCTGCAAACATATCCATGTCTTTAGAAGCAGGGTTTAAAGCACCTGACGCAAAGTTTCTCCAATTAGGTACTTCTTTAGTCGTAGCTACTTCTCCTGTGATCTGTGTAAAGTCACTCCAATTTTCTATGCTTGATGGGAAGAAATTTGGAACTAGTAACGCCATTTTAGTAGTAATGTCAGAACCCTGTACACCGTCCCCGCGAGTAAGGGCACGTACAAGTACACCGTTGTAGTAAAGTAAAGATACAGCACAACCGTCTAGTTTTGGAGTTTCTATATAGGTATTAAGATTAGGTAAAACGTCACCACGACAAGGGTATTTTTTATCTAAAGACCACATACGCTTGTAATGTTTAATGTCTCCTGCTGAACCTATAGAATCTTCACCTAAAGTACGGGCTAGTGCATCATACTCTTCATTAGAAATGATAGGTGAACCTTCGTAGTATGCTTTCTGTAACTGTTCTATATAAGTCATTTTGTTCTTCCTTTTCTCTATTCAATAAAGATATTATACTTTATAAAGGAGTTTTTAGCAAACAATTTTTACAACTTTATACTGTCTAGTATTTAAGTGCTTTTATAAGTAGTAGTATCAGTCATCTTTATTTAGTTTTCCCTCTTTAAAACCTGCTTCGTATCCCGCTATAAAACGAGGATGTGTAATATCTTCTAGGTCTACTTCAAGTTCAAACTCATAGTGAAGTTTTTGTAGCACCTCATGTAGTACTTCTGCATCGCTTAGCACATTAGTTAGTGCGGCAAATAATGTACTGGTAGTTTCTAAACTGTAAGGCCAGGAAAATCCCTGTTTTGTGGGTAGCCAATCCTCATCTAGATTGATTATCCATTTTCTTAGCCCTAAATAAAACTTACCACGGAATTCAGAAACGGTTAACCGCATCTGAAGTCCTTTTATCATATCTTCATAGATTACAGAAGAAAGGCAGTCGTCCTGCCCTTCGCAGTCATCTTTTGTGTGCATTAGTTTCTTAGCACTGAAGCTAACGGTAGTACTTTAACTACGGAAGCTATTGGGAGCATGCGAAAACGGTCGCTAGACCAACTATACATTAAAGTGTCTCCTTTACTTTGGGCAGTATCACTAAGTTTTGTTAGTTCTTTTAGTAAGAATTCTTTTTTAGAGTCACCGCTAAGTTTTTGCAGTTTTTTAAGTAAGTAAAAAGGCAGCCCACAGGTAGTCTCTCCTTTCGCACTTACTCGCTTCATGATATAAGGGTTATCAAACTCTAAAGTACCTACTAGATAGGTTTGTCCTGTTTTTGCTAGACGTGTATAGTGTAGGTAAAAATCACCTGCTTTACGTGCTTGGCTTACATAGCTAGTTACTTTCATACTTATTCCTCAACTTGACCTAAAGATACTGCAAGAGCTTGTGCGGCTTTACCTGTTAGCTTTGAAATTACTTCTGCTAATTCATCGGATACTGGAGCACCTACTTGTTTCAAGGCGTTTACTAACTCAGCCTGAGCATCTGCTTTTGATACGCGTTTAGCAGAACCTCCTGCTGAGGGAGTTGCTGTACCTGCTGTTTTAGCACGGACTTTACGTACATATACATCAGAACCATCAGGACGCTTTGCTTTAGAAAGACGTACACGAACAGAGTTCGGTTTAAAGCCTAATTCATTTGCAATATCTGTGGTAATCTGTACCGTGTTTTCAGAACGCTTATCTTCTTCTAATGCTTCGATACGCTCAATGTATAGTGCAACGGCTTCGTCGATAAGTTCTGCTGTCCATACTGCTTTTGATTCTACTTCTGACATGTGGGTGTTTCCTTTTATTTTTTGGGGTTGGTGTTTCTTTATTTGTTGAGACTATTATATATCTTTTTGGGCTAGAAAGCAATTAACTTTTTGGTTTTCTTATTAGTTGGTTACTTTTAGTTCTTAACTTCTGTGAACAAGCCATCGTTTACTTTTAGCCACTTTTCTATGGTAAAAATAGTTCCATAGCATACGCACTTGCTTTCATGGTTAGTTTTACCTAATTTTTCCATTATGTTCCATGTTTGATTTTCAGTATCATACATAACAAAGATTTTCATATTATTACCTCTTATTTACTTCTTTACTTCTTTCTTTATCTAATTTATATTCTAGTACTAGGCATCTTACTTTCTGAATCCCTAATAGTAGCAACATAAATAGAACTAGATAGGTAGTAAATTTTAATGCTATAACTGCTAATACTGCTAGTATGTTTATAGCAATAAAGTAGTTTAGTGTTCTTTTTCCTTGTATTAATCTATCTCTAGCAGTTTTCATTACTTCTTAGCCCCCTTAACTCCCTTAGCAGCTTTTAAGGCATCATTTAGTGCTAAGGTTATATCTTCATTTTTAGTGTAGGAACCCATACGCTCTACTGTTACACCCAGTTCTTTTAAGTGCCGTAGACTACACAGTTCCCAGTAAGGTATATTTACATACATTTGCATACTCTTATCCAACAAGAACACCCTGTATGCTATATCATCTTTTGTAGGTACTTGCTTTACAATTTCCCCTAAACACTGATAAGCTGCTACCCATACTAACTCACCATCTTTACGTAACGCTTGTACTGAAGGTAGTTTACCTGAACCTACTACCTCTCTAAGAGTTCCATTCTTTGCTTGTTTTTCTAAAACTACTGCATCCCACTCTTTGCGGGTCTTTTCTCTAAAAGACTGTTGCTTACGGCCTACAAAGTCTGCATCTAAGTTCAAGCCATCATCTGGGAAAATAGGGGCGAATAGCGGATTTCTAGCAGCATTTGAACGTATTAGTCCACCTGCCATATCAATACGATGTTTAATGTAAGTAGCAGACCTAAAGTAGTTATCTGATAACTCCTTAAAACTTGCTCCGCTTAGGTAGTCCTCTATGATAGCTACAAGCTCTTCATTATCACACGCTGTCAGGCGTTTCTTTTTACGTAAGTCTTTCTCTGACTCCTTTTGAGTTGCATGGTCTTCTAGGATTGTACCTAGTCGTTTAGTATTATAGGTGATACCTAGGAATTCACAGATAGCTTTCTTAGTTTCTTTATTATCTAGCATAGCTTGCGCTTCATCTAGGGTATCTGCTTCAAAATATACTACTTTGCGTTTTGAACTCATTTTATTTCCTTACTGGTTTACTTGATAGTCTTTAGATAGTAGTTTACTTAGGTTATAGTCTGCACACTGTAGTGAGCTCATAAAGTCTTCGCGGTAACGTGCACTATTAGTACGTAGCTCTTCTTTTACTTTTTGAGAGTACTGAGTACAGTCAGCTGGGTGAGGATACCCTTGAAACTCTCTACTTAAATATACTATACAAGGAGCACATAATTCTGCATAGTGCTTAACTTGGTTCTTTATGTTAGCGCAGTTTTTTACTTTACACATACATTACTTCCTTTTCTCTATTTGATAAAGTAATTATACTACTTAATAAGCTGTTTGACAAGTACATTTTTAAATTATTTCATTTCATTTCATTTTATTAGTTTTATTTTAACTAAAATACGCTAGTTCCTTCTTGTATAGAAAAAGTAACTAACTTACTTCAATTACGGTTTTACTAAAAAATAGAGACAGAAAATATTGAAAGGTAGGTAATTACATAGTATCATAAAACTTTTTATGAAATGACAAAATTAATTTACACTCTCTTATTATATTATAGATCTCGATTTATGAAAATATTTTTGATTTATTTTAGCTAAAATACGTGAATACCAGACTCTATAGAAAACGTAACTAACTTGTATCTAATACGGTTTTTACTAAAAATAAAGATTCTCATTTTCATAACCTAAGCAAGTATACATCTAAGTAAGCGTTTATAAGTCTTCATATTCATCGAAGTCCTCAGCAATGCGATTATAGATTGCTCTCTGTATATTTTGGTACTTAAGGGCTATATTAGTAGATACAAAATTTCCACCTCTTTTTAACACTACCTCTAAAAGGTAGGGCTTACGGGCTATAAGAGGCGGAAGTACACGACACATTGTTTTAGGTATCTTCATAGCACTTTACTATAAGTGGTGGTGTGAAAACTACTTATACCTACTTCAACTAAACTAAGTTTTCCACCACTAAAACAGGCTCCAGTATCTATAAATAAAGAGTTACTTACTTTAGTTACTAGGGATACCACACAATGACCATGTATAGAAAAGTCTACTCCAGAAACCTTAGTCATCACACCAGACTCTCTATATTTCTGTGATAGACTTCTATTCCAAGTACACTCGTGCTTATACTGCTTTGACACTTTTGGGTTATCTAGACCTACTGTGAATTTATCCCAGTCATTATCAGGTACGCAAGCATGAGAAACACCAAATGTCATGCCTTCATAGGTTATCCGTATAGCATAGGGTAAACTCCTAAGGGTAGTAGATAACTCTTCAAGGTACTCAGTAGTTTCTTCTTCTAACCACTGACCCCCATTAGCCACTCTAATCCGCCTGTTTTGATCTGTAAGTGCATCTAAAGCAAATGCATCATGGTTACCCATTACAGTATGTATGTGCCCTGTGGTGTCGTCTAAGAAGAATTTTGCAGTACCTTTACTATCTGTGCCTCTATCTACTAAATCTCCTGCACATACTAAGTGATCTTTAGTATAGTCAAAATCCACTGCTACCAAGGCAGCCTTTAAGGTAGGTAGCTCTCCATGCACATCTGACACAAAAAATAGTCTACCTTCCGTTATGTCTATATTTTTAACGTTACTTTTCATTTTCTTTCCTTTTCTCTATTTAATAAAGTAATTATACGCTTTTTAAGGCGTATTGTAAAGATAATTATTAGTCTAATTCGTTTTCCATGTCCATAGTAAGCGCTTTTTCATCTGGAGTTTGGAATTGGATAGGTATTTGTATACTATTACACTTACAAAAAACACGATACCAATGAGTAATTTCAGTCATATCACCTGGGTGTTTAAAACTCATTCCCATCTGTTTTATATATAGCTTTAGTCTCCAGGGTTCCATACGTGCATCACGTCCAGTGTATTGATACCAGATATGTGGTTTTGTCTGTATTGCAATACGTAAAGGCTCCCAGCTAATGGTACGCTTACATTTAACCAAATCGTCCCAAAAGAACTTGACAATTTTGTGAAAGAATCTAGCACGGTCTACAGGTTTATCTTTTAGAAATCGCACTATAGAATCTTCGTTCACACCTGATAGGTCAGAGATATCTTCGTAGTATCTAACAATATCTTGCTTAATATCATAGGCATCTGCATGTCTACGCTGAGTAAACATAGGGGTCGAAGCCATAATAGCATCTACTTTCTCTTGTTTTAGTTCTGCCGTAAGTTTAGAATCTACTTCTAAAGCACCCCATTTTGTGGGATCAATAATTACCCTACATCCTTGATCACGTAGTAATATTCTAAACGTGGACATATATCTTTTACATTCCCCTTCTTTACGTTTAGCAAATATCTTACGGCATCTGTAAGCCCAACCAAGCTGTTCATCATACATTTCAAAACCTGTTTTAAACCCTTCTGTCTGTGGGGCTGTGTAATAGTATATAGCTTTAGCCCCTCGGTCACGCCTAAGTGCTTGAAAGCGTAAGTTGGGGGTATGTATACCAGAGTCACGGGTTATTAGAAATACAGTATCAAAGTAGTTAAAGTCTACCCCTGAGGTTACGGAAGGTGAACATAATAAACCCTCAATGCCTTGCTGCATAAGTGCCTGATTACCAAAAGTAAGTATCTCTTTAACATCAGAGTCTTTAGTAGAATTACGGTGAACTTCTTTAACATTAGCCCCGGTAGTCTCACGTAGTATAGCACCTTTTAGATGTAGTTCATCTGGAGAGCAATCTGATACTAAGATACACTTCTCACCAATATCTAGAGAACCTTGTAACGCTGCCCAAACTGACTGCTCATCAGGCAACTCTCTAGCAGTAGCTCCCTCAAGCATTTTTCTATCATGTTTATAAATATTTACGGACTTTACGGGATCACATAATCTTGCATAAGCTTCTACAGTTTCAGGTGAAATATCTCCATCTGAAAGTACCACATATTTAGCTTTTCTCATGGCTAAAGACAGTGCAGAGACACAACGCTCTCTTTCTTTTACTACCTCACTAAATAGAATATCATTCATTACTGCATCAGCCTCGTCTATAAATAGTAACTCTAAACCCCCAGACTGTACAGATTCCCTAAAGCGATGTAAGGAGTGTATAGTAGTAGACATTCGTTTTATAGAACCATATTTAAAGTCAGAAAAATCTTTTAACTTATTATAAACACCTGAAGATAGCTTTTTAGCATTACCTTCCACTAATGATACCGTATTTGTAACTGCAAGTACTCTACCTTCAATCATACCTGAGGATAGCCATTCCTGCACTGTAGTAGTTTTACCTGTACCAAGACTAGCTTTTATAAAAGTAATGGTATTTTCCGGAGGTAAAGAAGTTATATGCAAATATTTATCTCGACTGTTACTATTGGTAGGTATACTCTTAATAGGTAGCATATTAGCTTGGGAAGGATTTGAAGACACGTCTATATCTCCATCTACAACCCTAATGGATCTCCCTAAGATTATCTTTAATGCCGCATTTTTAGCATTTTGAATATAGATGTCTACAGGCTTACTATTCTTTTTGCGTCTAGAGTATTCTTCTATATGTGGGATAACTAAGTTATCCAACCAACCAATATCAACACCATGTTCTATAGCAGCAGCATACAAAGATATACTGTGACGCATAAATACATTATCATTAGCTGAAATAATGCGTTCCATACGCAGCTTCATATCGGAATTCGGAAGACAGTGAAGCCCCTCAATTCCTTCAATATATGAATAATGCTGTTTTTCTAATACTATCGTGTTAGCAGGCGTAACTTCTGCGACATACTCTGGGATACGAACAGCTACCCCCGTTAAGCGGTCAAAGAATCTAGATGTATCTGCAAAGGGGTCTGTACTACTGTCTGTAAATACAGGGTTAGCAGTATACATAATGTGAACTTGATCATAAACGGAAGGGTCTAGTAAGTCGTACCCAAACTTCTCCATACACGTCTTATTAATACCTATAGATAGGTATTTTAGTTGTGCATTAGATAGAGGTCTATTCATTAGTAAATACATATGGAATCTTATACCCTTTTTGATACGTGCAGAACCTGAGGCTTTTATTACAAACTGCATATCTGTAGAAAACATAGACGGGTTTATATTAGATAAAATATTTAGTACAACATCCGCTTGTTTTTCTAAGTTAAAAGTATCTGTAGGTATCCCATCAATATCCATATGGAATATAGGAGAAACCATTTTGCAGTTAAAAGTACCTGTATTACGTCGTATTTCTTGAGTATCGGCTAAAGGAATACCCCTTAGCATGGCTACATCCTTATCGGTAGCATATTTCCTAAGTGTGCGACTAACTGCTTCAAGACTTACTGGGTTCTGTGTATCTATTACATTAAAGAATACAGGCAAGTATGTCTTTGCAGGCTTATTGTTACTATCAAATCTCTTAGCCAAGAATACTTCTTGATCACCTCTAGGCTCTATATACATACCCTCGGTGTTAAAGTAGGGCTTTAAGATACCTCTAATAAATGAGAACAATTATGCACCTCTAGTGAGTGAATGAATAGGCTTCTTTACTTCGGCTGGCATATTTAATAAAGAAGCAATAAAATATTGCTATTTTCTGTTGTCGTTTAGGAACTGCTATTACCAACAAACTCCTTTAACCATTATACAAGAACCTTTGTTTCTCTACGTTTCGGCAGTTCTGCATTCTGATTAAGCTTGCTCTAGTATTCTGTAGTGCGAAAACATCTCCCGAACAGCTCGTTAAACTGTCTGGTATAGGTATTATAATGGCACTATCTTTTATAGGGACTTCCCTATATTAGCTTACAGCCTATCTAAATCAGTATCGAAAATCTATACACATAATAGCATCTAAGTAGTCTGTTAAAAGACTCGGTTTCTCTACGTATCTACACGCCTAAAAACATATACTTAAATCTATCCATTTAACAGCCTGTAAGCTGACCTACAAAGTAGGCGGTTCCAACGTACTCTTATCCGATGTGTCCATTATACATCGGTAATTACCGAGCAGGAAGGAATGACTTCTATATCCATATAAAAGCAGTGCGTGTTGTTTTTGTGTTGCTACTTCTTGATTTAGATATATTATACTAAAAATAGGGCCTTAAGGCAAGTACTTTTTTAAACTTTTTATTAAAACCAAAAGTAAAATCTCGTGTATAAAATGCACACGTGTTCCTACACTAAAATAAACAAAAAGTCAAGGGAAATTTAGCCAAAGTTTTTAAGTGTGCTCTCGAAAGTTTTAAAAATATATTGCATAATATGCTCAATAACAGTATAATATATTTATAAGTAAAGAAAGAGATTATTTACCTAATAAAAGGAATACAGCATGCCACAAACTTTAAGTATTTACACAGACGGTGGATGTAGAGGAAATCCAGGACTAGGAAGTTGGGCTTTTGCAGTATACTTCGGTAACACGTACCGAGGACAGAAATCATCTGCTGAAGCTTATACTACTAATAACAAAATGGAGATAAAGGCATTACTAGAAGCCCTAAAGTGGGTAGAAAAGCAGAAGTTTACTTTAGATAGCATTGTGTATATATACTCAGATTCTGCTTACGTACAACAAGGTTATAAGAATTGGTTAGGTAACTGGGTTAAACGTAACTGGAGAACAGCAAGTGGAACACAGGTAAAAAATAAAGACCTGTGGAAAGAAGTAAGTAAGTATAAAAACTTACTTAATAGCAGAGTATCGGTAGAGAAGGTAAAAGGGCACGCAGGTATTGTAGGCAATGAAAAAGCCGACGAATTATGCAATATACGAATGGATGAATTTAATAAGGGTACAGCATGAATATATTAATAGAAGGATTAGCAGACTCAGAAGTAGTGTACAGAGGAATATGTGTACACTGTCACTCAGTATTAGAAGATACAGCAAAAAATATAGGGAAGTTAACCAACGATAAAACTATAGCAGGAGTTACCTGTCCAGTATGTAACGCACTTGAAAAAGTATTACTTAGAAAGACAAACCAAGTAAACCCAAAACCTGAAGGTCTCAATCTTTTAGGCCCTAACCCTGATAATACTTGGTACAGTACAGGTACAGGTAGGGTAAGTAGTGGGTACACTGTTCAAAATCAAGAGGGTAAACAAAAACCGCAATCCAACGGCAATGTGGTTTATACAACTAAAGGAAAAACTAATGAGTGATAGACTTATTACAGAATTACTACTATTATCCAAGCAAATACAAGAAGCTACCATGAAAACAGGGAGTAATTCTTGAGCAGTATCATACAGCCCCCTGTTAACTATACAGGTAGCAAGTACAGGTTAATGGGTCAATTGTTAGAACACTTACCACAAGGATGTGAAACTTTCTACGACTACTTCGGTGGAAGTGGGTGTGTAAGTATAAACATGTCAGAGTATGCTAATAAAATAGTATACAATGATAGAGATAAAAATCTAGTAAAACTAATGCAGTCTTTGTACTCACAAGATCCAGTAGAGCTTATAAAAGAGGTACATAGTGTTATTGAACAGTGGGGTATGGGGTGTGGTAAAAAAGATGAATTCCATGCTTTCAGAGAGTACTTTAACTTAGATCCTTTTAACAAAACCAGTGCAGAATTTATTACACTTATCTTTCACAGTTTTAGTTCAGCTATACGTTACAATGTAGCAGGGACTAAAATAACCTCTTCTTCCGGAGGGGATCAAGCATTTTTTAGAGATAGTCATGAACCACGAATTATAAAAGCATCTAATGCGTTAAAACAACCAGAAATGGAGTTCACCGCATTAGATCTTTATAATATAGATTTTGATAAACCACAGCCATTAGACTTCGTTTATATAGACCCTCCCTACCTTGCGTCAGGTAAGACTATGTACTCACAGTTTTGGGGAGAGGAACAAGAATATTACTTATTAGAGAAGCTAGATCAGTTGAATGAGAGAGGTGTAGACTTCGCAGTTTCCAACGCACTATACAGTAAGGGTAAGGTAAACAGTATTTTAGAAGGGTGGGCTAAACAGTATAATACTATAGACCTTAACATTAGCTACAAAAATTCCTCACACCAAGTATACGAAGGTAAAGATTTACCTACTAGAGAAGTACTAATAACAAACTATTAAGGATTTATAATGAAGAAAAATTTACTATTACTATTACCCCTGGTTTTTGTAGTTGGGCTAGCTCCAGCAGCACCTTCGGTGAGCTGCTTAAACGTGCAGAAATTAGCAATGTCCACCATGACGTTTAGGCAGCTCGATCTACCTAAAGAAATGCTTAAACGAACTATACTAGATAACTCAGCTAAAAAGGTAGCTGTATATTTTGCAAATGAGGCCTACAAAATACCTTTAGCTAGCAATGATGCAAAAAAGGATTTAGTTATATACTCCTTTGGTAGTATGGCATTTAAATTATGCAAACTTAGCGAGACAAACTAAGTTAAAAAACTAAAAAGATATTATACAAGTAACCTAATTTACTGTATAATATCTTTATTGAATAAGGAAAAGGAAATGTCTTCAAAAAGAAACTTTATAGCTAAACACACAAATACATTCAATAGAGCAAGTACGCATCTCGATAAAAAGAATGATTATGTACGTACAAAAGAAAGCAAAGCTAGCTACCTAGATGAATGGGCAGAAGAAGTTGAGCAATTCACTGAGGGTTCTAAGGAGCTTTCACTAAATAGTTCAAAAATGTATTTGCCAAACAGTTAAATAAATAGTATAATTACTTCATCAAATAGAGAAGAGGAAAAGCAAATGAAAACTTCACAACTTTTAGCAGTACTCCAGACCCGTAAAGAAATCGTAGTTAGCAGATTCGCTCAACAACACTATGCTTTACGTAAGCAGTGTAAACGTCTACAGGACAAAGGTGTAGTAACGTTGTTGAGTAAAGACTCTGAGTACTTCCATTTCACTAAAGCCTAGTTAAGGACGTTTATGAAGCCATTTAGAACAGCAGAGTTTATTCAGGGTGGAATACACCGTAACAAAGGCTACAGCAAGGCGTATAACCCTTACCGTCACAGAGGTACACCAGAGCAGTACACGGACTGGTTTGATGGTTGGTCAGAAGTAGATGAACATTTAAAAAGGGTAGGTTTATGATTACTATAAAGCAAATGTTAGAGATAGGTAAAGAGTGTGGTTTGTCAGATATAGAACAGGCGTACTCTCAAGTAATGACACACTATGACGTTTTCTTTTTTGGGAGTAAAGAACAGGGTAAGTTTAACGATGAACTACGTAACTCACCTTTTGTAGAAAATAATTTTTTTAAAGATTTAACTATTGATGAATGTCTTGAAAAACTTGTTGACTTATAACTTCAAAAGTAATATAATATATCTTCAAATTTAGAAATAAAGCAGAGTTACCCAAGCGGCCGAAGGGAGTGGATTGCAAATCCACGTGCTGAATAGCTCGTCGTGAGATTCGAATCTCACACTCTGCTCCACCATTTTATGGCCCTATAGCTCAGTCGTTAGAGCGTCTGACTCATAATCGGCAGGTCACTGGTTAGAGTCCAGTTAGGGCCACCACTTTATTAAGGAAGCAATATGCCAGAAGTAAGAGATTTACGTAAGATCCATTTATCGGAACTTACACTTCAAGAGATTTATGGACGTACTGCTAAGCTAAAAGATAACACTCGTGAACTACGATTAGCCATTCAGACTAATGCTAAGATTCAGAACGCCTTAAATGATGAATTGGCTTTACGAAAAACAACAGAAGGTTAAGTTTATGGAATGCACCTGTAAAAAGAAAGCTGCCGTAGAAAGTTTTAGTAAAAGTAAGTGTAATATCACAGTGAACCTAAAAGATGTAGTAGAAGAATTAGATTCACAAACAAGTATTTCAGTA
>Ga0307967_1000208_pt1 | contig 41880 bp, 41 predicted proteins | sample OrgLakmetagen648_FD_201828 | JGI IMG/M metagenome (GOLD analysis project Ga0307967, IMG submission 201828) | Saline water microbial communities from Organic Lake, Antarctica - #648 | ecosystem: Environmental > Aquatic > Non-marine Saline and Alkaline > Saline | place: Antarctica: Organic Lake... | reverse complement strand
CGAAAGTTTTATTTATTTAGCTTATTTGTTTGCATAATTTCTCTATTCAGTTGTGAGCAAGATTCAATAGAAAAAATTGATGATTCCAATCAACAAGTGACAAATGAAAACTTTTTTCAAATGGATAAAGGATCATTTGATAAATTTTCAAAGGACCCGATGTATGAAAACATATTAAAGCAATTGAATAATCAACGGACGTCTCGTGGCAAATCAATGGTAATAGACTCTTCAATATCAATTCGTTTAAGAAAAAATGATTACACCTCTTATACTTTTTATATCAAAGATCAAAATTTAAGCGATTCAAAAGTTAAAAATATTGTATATAATTACAGTGGGGGCAAGTTTTTAAACAGTACAATTATTAACTATAATTTACAAACTGGGAGGAATACCACTAACTCTATGGCCGGTCAACTTTACGTATTTGCCAATGGTAAATGTGGATACATGGATTTAGCTGTTCGCGGTCCAGGTGGAACCGCTATCATATATCATAAGCTTTACAGAAGCTCCTTGTGATGGCACCGAAATAGCATATTTAAAGGATTTAAGTTTTACTGAAGATGGAGATGGCGGCGGTGGCCCAAAAGGCCCTGTTGAAACAGGCCCTTATACCGGTGGTCCCTTTATAACACCAATCGTTCAGAATCCAAGCAACCCGCCATATTATGCCCCAGGCCCTGGTGGCGGTGGTGGCACCCCTCCGGTTAATGAAGACCCAGATCCCTGCTTAAATGCCAATGGGTGTGCTGGAACAGCTCTTGCTCTGCCAGATAATGTACAGCTGGCAATAAAAATCGGTTTAGGTGTTCAGGATCCGGAAAGGGACTGGCTTTTGAATGATGCCCTACCTTCACAATTCCAAACGATATCTGACTTTGTAGAAGACAATCAGAATTCAAATGGCACGGTTCCAGTAGATGTGCAGGAATTAGCCAGAAATATTATTGAATTTTGGATGGAAAATGGGCAGAGTGAAGAGACTGATAGTTATGTCCAAGAAATTTTTACCGCAAAAACGTCTAATGATTATACCGCATTTTTTCAATTAGATATTTTCAATAACGATCCTTACAACATTTGGCGTTCTTTAACTGAATCCGAAAAAGATTTAATAATTGATTTTCCAATGCAAGCTTATGAAATATTCAGAAACCGAGACATCGCTGAAAATGCAACGGCTTTGAAATTTGGGAATAATGGCCTGAACGACAAATCCGATGCTTTTAGACATGCTTATTATAACGCAATTAACACAATGGACGTTGGCAGTTTCATGTCTAAACAGTTTTCTGATGCCCACGAGAATGAAGTTCCAATGAGATACACCTTAGAAAAACAAATGGATTTATTTAATAATTCAATAGGTCACGATGCTTCAATCAGTTATACCAATCACACGGATACAGAATTGATAGAAGATTATTACCAAGAAGTTTTAAATGGTGATTTGAAATATTTAAACCCAATAAACTATAATGATCCGAATTTTTGGGACGACCCCAATACTACCTTTGTCCCTAATGACGGCACACACGGTATAATGGATAATACGAGTTTAATACCTACGGATTTATGAACGCAAAAACATCAATTAACTCAATTTTTATTTTATTGACTATAATGCTGAGCAGTTGCAAACATGGCATCAAGTTCAAGGTTAAAAATAGATCTGAGCTTTTAATTGAAAAAGCTATCATTACTAATGGAGTCAACGATGTTAAATTGAAAAATTTAGCGAATGGAAAAACCAAAACTTTAACTTTGGATTTCTCAAATAACAAATTGACCAATGACGGAAGTTACGGTATTAAGGTTAAATTTTCAGATCGTGTAAATCTCAGTAAAAAATTCGGTTATTTTTCAAATGGTTTACCTTCTGATTCAAGGTTTGAGATCAACGTAACGAAAGATACTATCATCGTTTCCGAAAAGGAAAACTGAAAAAACGATTAGATTAATTATTATTTGAAGCAGAAACAGGAAAATTGATATGGAAATAAATGATTTTTAGAGGTGGTTACTTAATTGCATAGTTTTTAAAATCGTTATTTTGCTGATAATCATAATTTTAAAAATAGTTATACGATGTCCGTTCGAGCGAAGCCGAGAACAAACTTGGTTTACAAAGAGGTTTCGACTGCGCTCAACCTGACAATGCTGGATTCTATTACAAATTGATATGTAAGTAACTTATTACCTCTAATGATTTTAATTTAAGCCTTTTATTATGGCAAATTTTAAACTTGTTTTTGCTGATTGCAATAATTATATTAGTTTATAAAATTTACAAACTCATAAAAATAAGAATCAAAAGTGAGCCTTTTAATATTTTAAAAGCAATAGGTTAATATAAATTCAAACCCCAAATTTTAAAAGGTTTGGGGTTTTTAATTTGAGGGAACACTGCAGTTCCCTTATTCAGTTATACCCCCTAAAGCTTGGTTTACTTTATGGGTTTTTTTACTTTTTTTAAGCTCATCAAAATTATGGTACCGGTAAAGGGATTACTATTTAACCTTTCACTCTCAATGCTTTTCTCGCGTTTTCTGAACTTTTACTGAATATACATTCCCAAAATCCGCTTATTTTTGCCAAAGTATTTCTTGTGATTTTGCTTTAACGCCAATTTTCACTTTAAAAAATTATGAGGGATAAATGCTGAAAATTAAACAGCTTTAAAAATAGAACGATTTTTAGTTATTTAGGGCGGAAAAAAGACTCAAAACCTCCAAAGTATTATAAAACCAATTTCCCGAAAATTCGTATATCTTTGAAACGCTTTAAAAAAACGTCAATTTTAGATTTTATGAAATACCTGTTTGCGCTTGTTTTCCTTATCAACTTTTCAAGTGTTTTTGCCCAGGACAGTTTAGATTTTGGCGGGCGTTATTCAGTTGACGGGCAGTATTTTTATGGCACTATCCTTCAGCACAATCCAGATATCGGGCATTTGATCACGCGGCACCCGCGCGGTGTTTTGTTGAGTTACAACGAAAAAACCTATGGTTTCGAACCTTGGTCGGCGCGTTATAATTATCCCGATCACGGGTTTTCCTTCATTTATCAAGATATGAACAACCCAACTTTGGGTGAGAACTTTAGTGTTTACGGTCATTTTAGTTTCTATTTTTTTAACCGCAAATTGATGGCCCGCATCGGGCAGGGAATTGCTTACAACACAAATCCTTATGACCCCAAAACAAATTACATCAACAATGCTTATGGCACACATCTTTTGAGCACGACTTATGTTATGGGAAATTATAAAGAGCCTAACATTTTGGATGGTTTAGGCATTCAGGCAGGCTTTATGATTGTGCACTATTCCAACGCAAATGTGAAAGCACCAAACAACAGCACCAATACATTTGGGCTCAATGTCGGCTTGAATTATCAATTTAATGCCGCTGAAAAACCAGATTTCCAGCCGCGGCCGGTTGGCGATAAAAAATACAGCGAGCCCATTCATTATAATTTTGCCCTTCGTGGCGGGGTGAACGCCAGCGATATTGTGGGCCAAGGCCAATATCCGTTTATGAATTTTGCCGTTTATGCCGACAAGCGCATCAGCCACTTTAGCACTTTTCAGGCCGGGCTGGAAGTTTTCTTTTCACCGATGCTGCAGGAACTCATCAATTATGAATCCATCGCTTATCCCGATGGCGAAGTCACCGGCAATGAGGCTTCCACGCGAACGGGCATTTTTATCGGGCACCAGTTGACATTCAATAAAGTGAGTTTTGTGGCTAATCTCGGCTATTATTTGACTTATCCCTTTGATTTTGAAGGAAGGGTTTACAACCGTTTGGGCATTCAACGGGATTTTGGCGATCACTTTTTCGTCATGATCTCGGTGCATTCACACGGCGCAAAGGCAGAAGATGCTTCACTTTCAATAGGGTATAGATTATGAAGAAATTTATCTTATTATTCAGTTTGATCTTTGTTTTCAGCTGCGATTCTGAAAAGGCAATCGACTGTTTCCAAAGTGCCGGAAGTGAAGCCTCCAAAACTTTTGAAGTCGCCGGTTTTTCAAAAATAATGGTGGGCGATCGCGTAAAACTGTTTATTTCTGAAGGCGATTCGCTTCGCGTAAGCGTAAAAACCGGCGATAATTTATTGCCAGAAACCGATGCCTATGTCGAGAACGGAAAGTTGTTTTTAGAAAATGGGAACAACTGCAACCTGGTGCGCGATTTTGCCTTGGTTGAATTTTATGTCACCACCCCAAAACTCACCGAAATAAAAAACGGAAGCCAGTTTGATGTGCAAAGCCAAGGCACTCTGGGTTTCCCCAGTTTAACCTTGATTTCAGACGACACCGGCGAAGAAGATGAATACCATACCGATGGCGATTTTAAACTTGAAATCGATAATGACAGCTTAAACATTATCAACAATAACCTCAGCAATTATTTCCTTTCGGGAAGCACTAAAAATTTTGATATTCAGATGAAGATCGGCGATTCGCGCATTGAAGCTCAAAACTTAATCGCCCAGCACGTGGACGTTTTTCACCGCGGCACTCAGGATATTATCGTCAACCCCAGACAATCGCTAAAGGCCACACTCGTCAGCACCGGTGATTTGATCGCTGTTCACGAACCTGCGATTTTGGAAGTCGAAGAAAAGTATAAAGGGGAGTTTAGGATAGAGGAATGACGGTTAGTCCGGGAAACTTACTTTTACAGTAAAATGATTTCAAATTTCAAAATTTCAAATTTGTAAAAAGTAAAAATTTTGTCCCAGTATTTCTTTTGCGCCTTCGCGCCTTTCGTGAGCTATTTTTACAATGCTTATTAAATTGCTTCAATCAAAAAAAGGGGGCTAAATTAGAACAGCCCCCTTTTAATCAACAAGCAAAATCACTGCTATGCAGCTTCAGCTTGAATATCTGTTTTTGACAGCCTGATTGACTCCCCCGCCGTCCAAAAACCAGCGCCCAAGAGCAATAAATCCTTAATCAAAAACTGGCCTGGCATTGGCGTTAAAAAAGGAAAACCCCCGTGACTTTGTTGCCATATTGCTTTGGCCGGGGTGGTTAAAATAAACGTCAAAGTGATGACCGCCATAATGATGACGATATAACTTCCAATGACCGATATCTTTGGCACTTTTGGCCCTATCGCTATTAAAACACCTGCAATTATTTCCCCCACGCCAATCAAGATTGAAAACCCTTGAACGCTCATTATAGAATAGCCCCAAGCGAGGACGCCATTTGCAACAAGGGGTTTAATGGCCATTGCTTCATAATTTGTAAACTTCAGCAGGCCAATCCAAAGCAGGATAATGACCAAACCATAGCGGATAATAAAAGAACCCGCTTTTTCCATTGAATTATAATTTATCATTTTCATAATATAAACATTTAATAATTATTATTTCTCGACTAAGATAGAAAAAACTAATCTACAAACCAAAGCCAGTGAGCCCCATGAAGACATAAACCCCGACCTCTCCTTATCTGTCTTTTGCGATTTCCAGCACAACTTAACTTCTATACATCATAGAAAACCGCGATTTACTCAGGAAGTCCTTAATATTGAAGACTGTTTAAATTGTCTTAAACAAAAGTAAAGAGAAAGAAGGCTTGAAAACAGGTAGATTGTTCCCTTAAAATTATATATTCTTCCCTTTCTGTGTATCCGAAACTAATTTTCTAAAGGAAATTGGGGTACAATCCATTTTATTGTGGAAAAATTTTGAAAAATGACCAGGCTCGTTGAAGCCGAGTTCAAAAGCAATTTCTTCAGCTGTTTTATGGGAAAATAGTAAAAGCCGCCGCGCCTCGAGAAGTATGCGGTCATTGATGATCGTCAAAGGGGTTTTATCGCAGTGTTTTTTGAAAAGGTTGGCAATGGTTTTTGGGGATTTATTGAGAAACCCCGCATAGTCTGTAACTTGGTGATAACGCCGAAAATTCTTTTCGACTAGAATATGGTATTTCCTCACCAAATCAAATTTTTCCTCAGAGAGGCTGGTTTTAATACTATTTGTTTTGGCCAAACGTGTTGATTTGATTATTAACCGTTTAAGTATTGCCCGAATCATTTCTCCCTGTGATTTATCCTTGATTTGAAATTCCTCTTCTAAATTAGAATAAGTTTTAGAAAATTCCTTTTGTTCCTCTTCATCAAGACTGATAATAATGGGTTGTGAAGAACCATAAAATAAAAACCCATTGCAAGAGACCTCTTCATCATTATCGCGGATACAATAGAATTCCCGGTTAAACATAATGGCCATAAGGCTATCTTTTATTTTGGGGATTTTGACATAATTCAAGGCGGTGCAAAAAACGACTTGGTTTTTTTCGAGTTTTAAACTGTAGCCGTCTATTGTTATTTTTTCAGTCCCTTTCTTAGCCCAGATAATTTTATAAAATTCCTCCTCCTTCAAAAGGTTTTTGGCCCGCCTCTCATTAAAATCGGTCAGGTTGATATTGCTTTCATCTAAAGGGTTGTGATAAGTTAAAATCATTTTTTTTTAATTAAGTCGAACCTTTCTAACAATTAACCGTCAAATGGCGTCACCAAACTTACTTATTTTTTAAAACAAAATTCTTTAATACATCAAAACCTGACAAAAACTACGTGATGTTTAAAGAGCTATTCTTTCTAATAAAAACACTTCTTTTGCTTGATTGTTTTTTTGATTTTGCTTTTCTACTGCGCCCCAGCCTGCCGGCTGGCAGGCATGCGACTTTGCGTGATGATTTTTTGTTGACAGTGCTTTCTTTGCGAACTCTGCGTTTTAGACTTTGCATCCTTTGCGTGAACTATTTTCACAGTGCTTTCAAACAAACTCTTTTTAAGTAAACCCTTGGTTTTAGGCGGTTTGTTAATAGCAGATAAAAAAGCTTTAAACATCTGGTTTTTAGTGCTTATTTTGAAAAGCCAATTTCATTTTTTAAATAACCAAATCCTCGCCGCGGCGAGGACTTGGTTATTTAAAATTAAGTCACTGAATGTCAACAGTTAATATGTATTTATTATGCGCCTAAAAAAACAAACTCTTTTATTTTTTCCGCATATACACAGAAATCGGCACCCCGTGCAGGTCAAAATTCCGGCGCAGCACATTCTCTAGATAACGTTTATAGGGATCCTTTATATATTGCGGCAAGTTGCAGAAAAAAGCAAATTGCGGTTGGGGCGTGGGCAACTGCATCACAAATTTTATTTTTACATACTTTCCCTTATAACCTGGCGGTGGGTTTTTTTGAATTGCGGCGAGCATCACATCGTTTAGCTTGCGGGTTTTGATTTTTTGGGAGCGGTTTTTATACACTTCAACCGCGGTTTCCAGGGCTTTATAAACCCGTTGTTTGTTCGTAACGGAAATAAAAACAATGGGGACATCTACAAAGGGCTCCATTTCCAGACGGATTTCACGTTCCATATCGCGGATAGTGTTGGTTTTTTTATCGACTAAATCCCATTTATTGACCAAAACGACAACACCTTTTCGGTTGCGCTGGGCAAGCCAAAAAATATTTTGCACCTGCCCGTCAAAACCACGCGTTGCATCCATAATGAGCAAGCAAACATCAGCGTGTTCAATAGCACGGACGCTGCGCATCACAGAATAAAACTCGATATTTTCCTTTACTTTTGATTTTTTACGGATCCCAGCAGTATCAACCAGGTTGAAATCAAATCCGAAACGGTTATAGCGTGTGTCCATACTGTCACGCGTAGTGCCGGCTTTATCGGTAACAATATAACGTTCTTCACCGATCAAAGCATTTATAAAACTGGACTTCCCTGCATTGGGGCGCCCAACCACAGCAAAACGCGGAATGTCCAATTCTTGTTCTTCGGGTTTATCTGGAAAAGATTCCACGAGCTCATCGAGCAGATCGCCAGTTCCGCTGCCACTTATTCCAGAAATCGTGTGATAATCCCCGAGCCCAAGATTATAAAACTCCACGGCATCGGCGGCGTGTTCACTGCTATCCACTTTATTGACGGCCAGAAAGATGGGTTTTTGGGTGCGGCGCAACATTTTAGCAACTTCATCATCAGAAGGTGTTATTCCTGTTTGCACATCGACCAAAAAAATAATGGAATCGGCCTCTTCAATCGCCAGCTTAACCTGTTTACCGATTTCGGGCTCAAAAAAATCATCGCCACCAGTGACATAACCGCCAGTGTCGATCACCGAAAACTGCTTTCCGTTCCAGTCGGCTTTCCCATAATGCCGATCGCGGGTCACGCCGCTAACGGAATCGACAATGGCTTCGCGCCGCTGGATCAAACGGTTAAAAAAAGTGGATTTCCCCACATTGGGCCTTCCGACAATCGCCACGATATTGTTCATAATCCGGTGAATTTATTTCGCCGCAAAAGTAGGTTTTTTTGTCGGGAAATAGTTTTTTGAGGTTAATTATGTAATAAGTCCCTGAATGTGCTTCCCCGAAGTCCCAAAAGCAGTTCCCAAACTGAGGCGTTTTGAAAAATTTCACCCATTTTAAGTTGTGGGGAAACCATTATAGTTATCCCATTAAACTTTTTCAAGAAGTTTATTCCCACCTGTGACCACTCATTTTCCAGAGATAACAAAACTCGATACCTCACTTTTTAAAATTTTAGGTTACGTGCATAATTGTTTGAAAGTTTATTTAAAACGCTAATTATTAATTTGTTACATTTCCACCCTCAACCTACTATCTTTTAGTCCAGTGTAATCGGAAATATCTTAAATCTTTAACCGGACTTTACTGAAAAACTATCTGGAGTATATTGATAAAGTGATTAAATCATTGTTTTTTTGATACTTTTGGGGTTTTGTAAAGCTCATTAAAAAGTCAACGAAAAATGGGCCTTCGGGTTTCGTTGAGTTCCTCGTCTTTTTATCTCGCTTTAATTCAATTTTATATAATATGGATTTATTTTTACTCATTTTAGGTGCAGCGCTTTGCATTTTGGGGATAATCGGCAGTATTCTTCCGGTTTTGCCCGGTTTGCCCATTTCTTGGCTGGGCCTGTTGTGCTTGCACTTCACCTCCCCGGTTCCGTTTAACTATACACATTTGGGTATAAGCTTCGCCATAACAGTTTTAATATTTATACTGGATTATATCATTCCTGCCCTGGGCACAAAACGTTTTGGTGGCAGTAAAAAAGGTGCGATTGGAACCACCATCGGCTTAGTCATAGGAATCTTCATACCCATCCCTTTTGGTATCTTGATCGGTCCTTTTTTAGGCGCCTTTATTGGGGAATTCTTTTTTCAGAAGGTCGATTCCAAGCGGGCTTTAAGGGCTGCTTTTGGATCTTTTCTCGGATTCTTGGCCTCGGCCTTTATGGAGTTTCTCGCCGCTTGCACTTTTTTTGGACTGTTTATTTTTTGGGCATGGGATTATTGGGGAACTTGAAGTTTGATTTACGAAGTGGGAAAAACAGAAGTACGATTTACGAAGTGCGAAATAAGACTTTTGAATATCGAAATTTATTTTTTTACCCACAACCAATAACCTTTAACTATTAACTTTTAACCTTTTTACTCAATTTACGAAGTGGGAAATACGGTTTTTGATACTGTATATCGAAATTTATTTTACCCACAACCAATAACCTTTAACTGTTAACTTTTAACCTTTTTACTCAATTTCTTCAACGTTTTTTAATCTGAAAATTAAAAACATCCCCCGCCACCTTCAAAATCAACAGCATCACAAAAGGCTGGATCATTATTTTTGTGCGCACAAAAATCCCCAAAGCCGCATAGCGCTGCACATAAATCAAACCGGCGACAAGAACATAAAGCAAAATTATTTGACTGAGCCGGTCCCATTCAATGCGTTTATAAAAACGAACGATCAGGGCAAGACCCAATATATGCGCGAGTAATGTTATCGCATTTTCTAAGCTCAACACCCAGCCATTAATATCCTGGGCATCAAAGAAAAGCGGCCGGAAGTAAAATGAAAACAATTTCATGGGATAATTATAATCCAGCATCGGCACATAAGAGTCGGCACGTTGAAAGGAAAGGATTGAATAATCATTCCATTCCCTGAGTTTTTCCCAATCAAATGTCCAGAACCCGGCCAACAGCAAAAAGCCATAAAAAGCTATTCCCAGAAACAAACTGCCCAAAACGCCGATCAGCACTTTCTTTTTTAATTTCAAATTACCAAAAAACACATAAGCAACACCAATGGGAAACGCTAACATCAAGGCGACGTGCGGTCGCAACATCAATAACAAAAAACTGCACAACCACAGTTGCCAGGATTTAAACCGCCGCTGATGAAGTTTTAGTAAAATCGTACTGATCCACAGAAAACACCAGACTTCCTTTGAAATATGTCCGGTCCAGAAATGGAAATTTGGCAGGAACAACAACAAGATTAGGAGACTGCAACCAAAAACCTTAACCGGGGTCCTCACCCAGACTTTTCCGAGCCGGTAAAATTGAAAAATCCCGAGAAACCCAATAAAACTATACCCATAAAACCCCAGCCAAAATGGAAAGTTGAGCACCTTTGCCGGGAAATAATTTAACCATATCATCACGCCATTGCCCAGCGGAAACCAGTCTGACCAAATAGTACCGGCGCTCCGACTGCTTTGAAACCAATAAAAATAAGAATCCCCACCTTCTGTTGAAATGTATTGAAAAGCCACAGCCGTGATCACAAAATGATAAATCAGAAGTGCTATTACCCACCACTGTTCTCGCAGTTGAAACCAGTTAAAATTAATTTTAAACAATTTTCATCGGGATTGATTCGCTACTCCGAAGGATAATCAATGGCAAGCACCTCGATAGTTCGGGTCTCGGCGCCGAGATTAAATTCAGTTTTTCCGCCAACTTTATTACCCGTCAAAGCTTTGGCTATGGGGGCGACGAACGCAATTTTTTTCTTTTTGACATCGGCTTGATCTACGCCGACAATCTGAAATTCCTGGGTGTTTCCGTTCATTTTAAATTTCACCAAAGCCCCAAAGCGCACCTCATTTTCAGGTTGCTCAGAAAGTTGGATGATGCGCGCCGAAGAAATCCGCTCGTTGAGCAAGTTCATTTTGCCATCAATTACGGTCGCTTGACGCCGCAGCTCTGTCTCACTTTCGCCATCGCGGTTTTTACGTTCTTCTTCAAGATCCTTTTTTTCCTGCAAAAGCTCACGTTCGCCCGCCGGTGTCACATAATTTGTGATTCCAGCTGGAAGTGCCGCTCTCGGTGGAATTACCGGTGCTTCCTCCTGATCATCTTCTTTGACAAATCCTCTGCTCATAACTTCGTTTCTAAACGTAAATTTAGTAATTGTTTGAAGCACTTTGCAAATAAACCCAATAATATTTTTAAAAAACTTGAAATCAGTATTTTAGACATCACTTTAAAGCTGTCAGCCCAAATAGATCAGCTACAATGGAATGTAGGGATTTTTTTTTGCCGTGGTTTTATTTGTCTCAATCAATTAGAATATTGAGAAATTCTGGCTGAATTAGAGGTTCTCGATCTGTCTCGCTTTCCTTTACTGATTTCTGCGAACGAAAGGCCTCAACTGCAATTAATTCTAATTTGCTTTTATGTTGCTATAATAGAATTTATTCAAAGGTCTCATGCCGAAGCAGATTTTGAGAAATTTTTTTGCGACATTACAAATCACCTTTGTTATGAAAATTAGTCTTGTGGGTTTATTTTTTTACAAAACTCTACACCTCGATTTCGACAAAATTTTTCAAATTTTATCGAGACCATCCTTTTTGAAAACCTGTGCGCCGGGGCGTAGAGGGAAATTCGAAACCCCACGCTTCCTGCGGAAGCCATCTTTTTGAAAGGAGGGGGATTTGATATCCCGATTTCCTCGGAAAACATCCTTTTAATAAAAGTAAAATTTAGCCCTGTTTGTTACCCTCTCTTTACGAAAGGTCACCGCCAAAGGCGGGCGGGGTGTTCCCAGATGTTATTGAAAAGCATTATAATTTACCAGCCCAATTGTTTTTGAATAATTGAAACGTACATCAATTGATCCCGCAGGTGTTGTTTATCAAATCGACAAGTTCAAAATTATCATTGATGGTCAGCATGGATCCGTCAGAAACTAAATTGACTGAAAAAGGATAAGACAGGTTCAAACTTTCTATTGACGCTAAATTATTTGAGAAATACGTTTCGGCTTCTTCTTGACTGTTGAAGCTCTGCGAAGTTCCATTGACAATCAAAGAAACCGGATAGTTGATTTCAAAACAATCTTCAGTCAATGCAACGACATCGGTAACGGCAAAGTTATCATAATCGCAATTTTGGACCAAAGCCTGAAAACCGCTTTCGTCGGTGATCGTTTGGGTTGTTCCGTCCTGCAAGGTGACGTCAAAAGGAAACCCAATGGACGTGATGTGATCTGCCGGGGTTTCTGACAACAATTTGTTCAAAAGCGCTTCATAGTCATTGATCGTCATTTCTGAATCATCGCTGAAACCCAGGATAATGGGGTAGTCAAATTGAAAACAAAGTTCATCATCATTGGTGTGCGTAGTGTTAGCTGAACTTCCCGTTTCTAAGGAAGCTTTCATTTCTTCCAGTGTAAACCTGAGGGCCAGGCTGCTTTGAAGTTCGTCATCAGTGATCGATTCCGGCTGCTCATCCGCATTTTCTTGTTCTAAAGAAGAATCGTCTGAAGAGCACGCGCTCAACAATCCGAGGAATAATATAGAAAGGAATGCTTGTTTGAATAATTTCATAGCTTACTTTTTAAATTTGAAGCAATTTAAAAAAAATAATCAATTCGTCAAATAAAAACTCCTTGGATTTTAGCTGAAAAACCATTGACTTTCAATAGTTTCACGTTCACCAAACCGTTTCACTAAAGCTCAATATCAAAACTTTAATTCAGATCATAAAATTTTGTTTGACCACAATAACGCATTGAATCCTTCCCTGATTCTAAAAAATTTTAAACTCTTGAAATTCAATATTTTAAACTTAAGACCTTGACAGTCAATTTTTTAAAATTGTTGATAACCTTTTAATATCTTTTTTTTTTAGTTGTGAAATGAAGCATATCATCCACTAACTTCGTAGAGCTGAATCTACTTTTAATGATTTAGTTTCAATAAACCTTTAATTTAAAAGCCACAGTTTATGTCCATTTTTGATAAACGGGTGAATTACAAACCCTTTGAATATCCAGACGTGCTTCAGTTTACCGAAGCCATCAACAAATCCTTCTGGGTGCACAGTGAAATTGATTTTACTGCCGACACACAAGATTTCCATTCCCACTTAAGCGAAGCTGAACAGACCGCTATCAAAAACAGTTTACTGGCCATTGCTCAAATTGAAGTGTCTGTTAAAACCTTTTGGGGCGATATTTATGACCACTTCCCAAAACCTGAATTCAACGGCCTGGGCAGCACCTTCGCCGAATGTGAATTCCGTCATTCCGAAGCTTATTCACGTCTTCTCGCCGTTCTGGGTTATGACGGTGAGTTTAAAACCCTGATGGAAGTTCCGGTCATTCAAAAACGTGTTGAATACCTTGGCAAAGCGCTGGAAAATGCAAAATCTGATGATAAAAAACAATACGTCACATCCTTGATCCTGTTTACCATTTTGATTGAAAATGTTTCTTTGTTCAGTCAATTTGCTATCATTTTGTCTTTTCCACGGTTTAAAGGTTTGATGAAAAACGTGAGCAACATTATCGCCTGGACTTCAGTCGATGAACAGGTTCACGCCAATGCAGGAATTTATATCGTCAACAAAATCCAAGAAGAATTTCCCGGTTTTTTTGATGAGGAAACCGTAAGGCACATTCGTGAAACCGTCAAAGAAAGTTTAGATGTCGAAGCAGAAATCCTGGACTGGATTTTTGAAAAAGGTGAAATCGAGCACGTCAAAAAAACAGACTTGCTGAATTTTATGAAATTCCGTGTGGATGAGAGTATGGAAAAAATCAATATGGATAAAATCTTCAACATTTCGCACGAAGCCTATAAACCTATGCAATGGTTTGAAGAAGAGGTCTTTGCCAATAGTTTAGACGATTTCTTTGCCAAACGTCCTGTAGATTACACCAAACACGACAAAAGTATAACCGCTGACGATTTATTTTAAACCCTGAAAAACCCGATTATGATAACGAGTGAACTTCCCTTAACAAGTGATACCGATAAAAAATATCGCGAAAAACTCTGGTGGAAAAATGACGAGAGCGAGCAAATCCTAAACCGCGGTTATTTGCTGAAAGGCGAAACCGTGCAGGGCGCGATTGAACGCATAACCACCGCCGCGGCAAAACGGCTTTACAAACCAGAACTGCAGGAATCCTTTCAGGAAATGATCGAACGCGGCTGGATGAGTTTGAGTTCGCCCATCTGGGCAAATATGGGAACTGAACGCGGTTTACCCATCTCGTGTTTCAACGTGGACGTGCCCGATAATATTGAAGGCATCACCCATAAACTGGGCGAAGTCATTATGCAAACTAAAATCGGTGGCGGCACCTCGGGATATTTTGGTGGCCTGCGTGCCCGCGGAAGCGCAGTGACAGACAATGGTAAAAGTAGTGGTGCCGTGAGTTTTATGAAATTGTTTGACACGGCAATGGACACGATTTCCCAAGGTGGTGTTCGCCGCGGGGCTTTTGCGAGTTACCTGGATATCGATCACCACGATATCGGTGAGTTTTTGAAAATCAAGGATATCGGGAATCCCATTCAAAACTTGTTCACCGGCGTTTGCGTTCCCGATTATTGGATGCAGGAAATGATCGATGGCGATAAGGACAAGCGTAAAACCTGGGCAAAAGTTCTGGAAAGCCGTCAGCAAAAAGGCTTGCCCTATATCTTTTTCAGCGACAATGTAAACCGGAATAAACCACAGGTTTACAAAGACTTGCACATGCAAATCAATGCCAGCAATTTGTGTTCTGAAATTATGCTGCCTTCAAATGAACAAGAATCTTTTATTTGCTGCCTGTCCTCGATGAACATTGAGCTTTATGACGAGTGGAAAGACACCGAGGCTTTGAAGTTGGCCACTTTTTTCCTGGATGCCGTTTTGCAGGAGTTCATCGAAAAAACAGAAGGCAACTACTATTTAAAATCTGCCAACCGATTTGCGAAGCGCCACCGCGCACTTGGACTGGGCGCATTGGGCTGGCATTCATATTTGCAGAAAAACAACATTCCGTTTGAAAGTATGGAAGCCAAAGCAAAGACGGATGAGATTTTCAGTCATATCCGCAAAAAAACAGATAAAGCTTCTGAAGAACTGGCGCGCATTTATGGTGAACCAGAATTGCTGAAAGGCTATGGCCGGCGCAACACGACCACTTTGGCCATTGCGCCCACAACCTCATCATCGGCGATTTTGGGGCAGAGTTCACCGGGTATTGAACCCTTCAGCAGCAATTATTATAAAGCTGGACTCTCAAAAGGGAATTTTATGCGGAAGAATAAATACCTTAAAAAATTGCTGAAAGAAAAAGGTATTGATAATGAAGACACCTGGCGCAATATTATGCTAAACAACGGAAGTGTTCAAAAATTGCCGGAATTAAATGATCACGAAAAATCGGTTTTCAAGACCTTTAAGGAAATCAGCCAATATGAAATCATTCAGCAAGCTTCCGTGCGACAAAAATATGTCGATCAATCGCAGAGTTTGAATATTAATATTCCATCTGAAATCCCCATCAAAGATGTGAACAATTTGATTATCGAAGCCTGGAAATTAGGTGTAAAAACACTTTATTACCAACGCAGCCAAAGCGTTTCAAAAGAAATGGTCAATAATTTAGTCGATTGCAGCAGCTGTGAATCTTAAGAATTGATCCAAACCAAAAACCTCAAAGAGCCATTGCAATTTGCAGTGGCTTTTTTTGTAAAAATCAATGCTGTTTATTTGGGCGTGCCCCCAAGTATTTCTATGTTTTTTTTGCCAAAGTATTAGCTAAATCACTTTGCAATTTTAAGCGACTCAAAAGAAATACTTGGGGGTCGGGCTCTACACTGCAATTCCGTTTGTTCCGCTGCGCTGCACAATCCGGGATTCCTGCCGGCAGGCAGGTCCGTTGCGATCCCACACGCAAAAGCAAAAATCTGAACCAAACGAGGATTTTTTTAAACTACAAAGAAAATATGTTTCGTGATCAGACCCCAAAGGTCTCTGAGACCTTTAGGGTCTTTATTTCATAAACCCAATCAAGTATTTCAAAAATTTAAATATTTTAAGAATTTTTAAACAGTTCAAACTATTTTAAATAATTAGTTTCCATAATAAAATTATATCCTATGCAATTAAAAAAACTCAGCCTTTGCCTTTTCATTTTCATCATTTCAATTCCCACCGTTTTTGCCCAAGAGACCGACCAGAAAATTTATGATATTATAGACAGTGTTTCAGCAAAAAACATAGAGCGTGATATTCGCAAATTGGCTGGCTTTGGCACGCGGAACACCTTTAGTGACACCGTTTCCGACACCCGTGGAATTGGCGCCGCCCGCCGCTGGATAAAATCTCAATTTGACAGCATTGCTAAAATTTCAGACAGTGATTTCAATGTGTTTTATCAAAAACACCACGTCACCCCCGAAGATGGCGACCGCATCCCAAAACCCGCTTGGATCGTCAATGTGGCTGCTGTCCAAAAGGGAACTGAACACCCAAACAATTACATTATCATGACCGGCGATATTGATTCTCGCGCAAGCGATGTCAACAATTATAAAATCGATGCGCCCGGCGCTAACGACAACGCCAGCGGAATGGCGGGTGTAATGGAATCAGCGCGTGTCCTCTCGCATTATAAATTTAAAAACAGCATTGTTTACCTCGGGCTTTCGGGTGAAGAACAAGGTCTGTTTGGCGGAAAGAGCTTTGCGAAATATGCCAAAAAACAAGGCTGGAACATCATTGGGGTTTTTAATAATGATATGATCGGGAACATCCACGGAATCGATGGCGTTGTCGATAACCGCAGTTTCAGGATTTTCTCTGAACCCGTCCCGCCAAACGAAACAGAACGCGAACGGACAATGCGGCGTTATTATGGCGGTGAGGTCGATGGGATCTCTCGTCAATTGGCACGTTACTTTCAAAAAACCGTCAAAACCTATATGCCCCAAAAACTCGACCCGATGATGATTTACCGTCTGGACCGTTTTGGCCGCGGCGGGCATCACAAACCTTTCAATGATTTGGGTTTTGCCGGCATTCGCATAATGGAAACACACGAAAACTACAACCGCCAACATCAGGATGTGCGCACAGAAAACGGCATTGACTATGGCGATGTGGTCTCGGGTGTGAATTTTGATTATGCCAGAAAACTCACCGCCGCCAATGCCATCAATTTAGCAAGTCTGGCCTGGGCGCCGCCGGCGCCAGAAAATGTAAAAATCGGGGGTATTGTGGAGCCTTCAACAAAACTCAAATGGAAAAAAGCCAGTGGTGATGTCGCCGGCTATAAAATCTACTGGCGAAAAACCACTTCACCCACTTGGGATTATTCTCGTTTTGTGGGCTACGTCGATCATTTTACCCTAAAAAACATTGTGATTGATAATTTTTATTTCGGCATCTCCACCGTCGGAAAAAACGGTCACGAAAGTGTGGTCAGGTTTCCAAGCGGGGTTTTTCGGTGAAGGAATTGATTTAACTGTTTCAAAGTTGACATTGCAAATTTCTGATTTCAAATCTAGATTCCAGTGTGGGGCCTAAACCTTTTGAGGTTTTCAAAAGTAAGATTTAAAACACCCTAAACATGGATCGATAAAAGGCAAAGCTGAGCGGGATCGATGTGCGCAGCACTAAGCTTCAACAGTTCGACAAGCTCAGCGCGGCGCTTCGATTTCAACTTCACTTTCAATTTCAATTCTACCGCAGAAATTCCAACCCATTTTTTTTAACGCCTAATAACAGCCTTACACCTTTTAAAAACGAGAATTACCCTTATATTTGTAATTCTATAATTTGATGGATTTTATGCTCATTGCTGTACTAACAGGCTTTTTATTTGCAATTTTATTGGTTTTTGGGGGCAAGTATATCAAGGGAAAGTTTTCCTTGGCCGCGTCCCTGATTCCATTAGGGCTGTTTGTATATTTTCTTCAGTTTATAGGTGAAATAACCGCTGGGAAAACCATAACCCAGGCCAACGCTTGGGTTCCTTCCTTTGGGGTCAACCTGAATTTTAAGCTCGACGGTCTTTCGCTTTTATTTTGCCTGCTCATTACCGGGATTGGGTTTTTAGTATTTGCTTACACCTCGGCCTATTTAAAAAAACACCGTTACCTCGACCGGTTTTATGGTTATTTGAGTTGTTTTATGGCCGCAATGCTCGGTCTCGTTCTTTCGGACAACCTCATCAGTATTTTTGTTTTTTGGGAACTCACCAGTATCGCCTCTTTCTTCTTGATCGGTTTTAATAATCAACAAGAAGGCTCTCGAAAAGCGGCACTCACTGCTTTGGGCATTACCGGGATTGGCGGTTTGTTCTTGCTTGCCGGGGCTGTTTTATTGCACCAAATTACTGGCACTTATGACATTTCAACGATGCTTTCGCAAAGCGGTGCCATAACTGATCATTCCCTTTATATTCTAGCTGTATGCCTGATCTTTGGTGCAGCGTTTACAAAATCGGCCCAATTTCCGTTTCACTTTTGGCTGCCGGCCGCAATGAAGGCACCAACACCAGTTTCGACTTATCTTCACTCGGCAACAATGGTAAAGGCCGGGATTTATTTGCTCTTACGCATGACCCCCGTTCTCGGCGATCAACCCTTTTGGAACAATTCGTTAATGATTGTCGGTGGAATCACGATGTTCTATGCAGCCTTTCACGGTCTTTTCCGCACAGATATGAAAGGGATTTTGGCCTACACCACAATTTCTGCCCTTGGGATTTTAGTCTTCACTATTGGGATTGGTACTGAAGCAGGAATTCTGGCCGCAGCGGTTTTTATTGTTGTTCACGCTCTTTACAAAGCGACCTTATTCCTCATTACCGGCGCTGTGGATCACGCAACCCACTCGCGGGATGTCACAAAATTAGCAGGCCTGCGGAAGGTGATGTGGCCTGTGGCGCTCGCCAGTATCCTCGCGGTGATTTCAAACGCCGGGATTCCGCCGAGCGTCGGGTTTATCGGAAAGGACTTGATTTATGAGGGGACGTTTCATTTGGAAAATTTATCGACATTTCTGATTATCTTGGCGATTTTAACCAATGTTTTTATTGCCTATGCCGGTTATGCAGCTGGCTTGAAACCCTTTATCGGGAAACTTCCCGAGAAGTATGAAAAAATCAACTTTCCTGAATTCTGGATGTGGTTCCCCGCCCTTTTACTCGGGGTGCTGGGTTTTGTTTTTGGCCTTTTTCCCGGCTTATTTCAAGACAGTATTATAAAACCCGTCGTCAGCGCTGTAGGCTTTCCCACTGAAGAAATTCACTTAAAGCTCTGGCACGGTTTTACTTCAATTTTAGGCTTAAGCGCCATAACCATCGTTTCGGGGATTGTGCTTTATCTATTGGTCAAACCTTCTTACAGGATAGAGTCTTTTATACAAAGGTTTGAATTCATTTCGCCAAAGATGATCCTGGAATATTTTAATAAAGGATTTCGCTGGTTTTCTTCCACGTGGACGTCCTTTTTTCAAAGTGGATACCTCAGGAATTACGTTTCCATAATAGCTGCCGTTATGGTTGTTTTGATTTCAGTAACTTTACTGAAGACGACAACTTATGATATTGACTGGGCCTCATTTACAGAATTGACAATTTATGAAGTTATCGTCGTGGCGATTATGTTGACCGCCATCGGCTTTATCGTCGTTGCAAAAACGCGAATTGTCGCCGTGGCCGCCACAGGCGTTATGGGCTATTGTATTTGCCTGATGTTTGTCTTTTACAGCGCACCGGATTTAGCAATGACACAATTTGCAATCGACACCTTGACAGTGGTTTTATTTGTACTGGTGCTCTATAAGTTACCGAAATACTTGACGCTTTCAGACTATAAAGCGCGGATCCGCGACGGGATTTTGTCCGTTGCGTTTGGGGGGTTGATCAGTATTTTAGCTTTGGAAGTTTTAAACCAACCGGTCAATGGGGAAATCGCTGAATATTACGCCAAAAATTCTTATACTATGGCCCACGGAAAGAATGTGGTCAATGTTATTTTGGTCGATTTCCGCGGTGCCGATACAATGATTGAAATTTCAGTGCTCAGCATTGCGGCCATAGGCGTTTTTGCTTTATTAAAACTGCGCTTGAAAAGTGCCGAACGGGAACAACGATAAATAAAAAACGATGAAAACATTAATCTTAAAAACAGCCTCTGATTATCTGTTACCGATATTGCTGCTGTTTTCCATTTTTATCTTGCTGCGCGGCCATTATCTGCCCGGCGGCGGATTTGTGGGCGGATTGATGGCCTCCATTGCATTTGTATTGCACGCCTTTGCAAATGGGCTGAAAAACACAAAAAGTTTAATGAAATTCCACCCCGGATTTTTCATGCCTTTTGGTTTGCTTGTCTCATTTTTTAGCGGGCTTTTACCGGTGCTGGTGAAAGATGCGCCATTTATGACCGCACTATGGATGCAGAATTCTGTGCCCGTTATCGGCGCGATCGGGACACCTTTATTTTTTGACATTGGGGTTTTTATTGTCGTACAAGGTGTCACCTTAACTATAATTTTTACAATTTCTGAGTCAGCTTAGCTATGGAATTATTATTGGCATTAGTTACCGGGTTTTTATATGCAGCAGGCTTGTATATGATATTGCGCAGAAGTTTGGTGAAATTGATCATTGGTCTGATTATTATCAGCAACGGTGCTAATTTGTTGATATTTTTGCTTGGGCGCATCACTAAAGGGCACCCGCCCATAATCCCGGAAGACGAGAAAATCCTCGCTGGGGTTTATGCTGACCCCGTTCCACAAGCACTGATCCTCACGGCAATTGTTATCAGTTTTGGACTGCAATCTTTTGCCATTGTATTAATAAAACGCGCCCACAAAGTGGTAAAGACAGATGATTTAGATAAAATGAACACAACTAACGAAGAAGAATGACCGACCAATTTTTACTTTATCCCCTTTTACTGCAGTTCCTGCTGAGTATCATCACGATGTTTGCCTGGTTCAAGATTGAACTGCAGAAGGTGATCAGTATGGTGGGAAGCGCCGCTGGCATTTTGCTTTCAGCTTATTTATTCTATATAGTCTGGAACGACGGGACCCAGGTTACACAAGCGGCCAGCTGGGATGCGCCATTTGGAATTACTTTTGCGGCCGATACACTTTCTTCAATGTTAGTGTTGCTAACCTCCATTTCTGGCTTTGCGGTTTCGGTTTATTCATCGGCATCTATTATTTCTGCGCGCTTGCGTTTTGGTTATTTTCCCATTTTTCACTTTTTGATTCTCGGCCTGACCGGTGCTTTTTTGACCGGTGATATTTTTAACCTCTATGTCTGGTTTGAAATTATTATCATCAGTTCTTTTGTGCTCATTACCATTGGTGGCGAAAAACCACAAATCGAAGGGGCCGTCAAATACTTCACCTTAAATATTTTAGCCTCAGTTATTTTTTTAACGGCCATTGCTGTTTTATATGGCTTGACGGGAACCCTGAATATTGCCGACCTGGCGATGCTCGTTCCCGAACTTCAAAACCGTGGCTTGGTTGACGTGGCGGCCATTTTGTTCCTCATTGCCTTTGGGATCAAATCGGCTGTTTTCCCTCTTTATTTCTGGTTGCCCGCTTCATATCATACCCCACCATCTGCTGTCTCGGCAATTTTTGGGGGATTGCTCACAAAAGTTGGGGTCTATGCCCTGATCAGGATTTTTAGTTTAGTGTTTTTGGATGATCCTTTCTTGGACAATGTATTGATCGCCATTGCTGTTCTCACAATTTTCAGTGGGGGCTTTGGCGCTTTAGTTCAGAAAAACCTTCGGAAAACCTTTTCATACCTCATCATTTGTCACATTGGGTTTATGATTGCCGGGTTGGGGGTTTTTACTGAAATCGCTATCGCAGGAACAATTTTTTATCTGTTTCACGACATTATTATGAAAACAAACTTATTCTTGATCAATGGCATTATTTACAGGATTAAAGGGACCAATTCAATTAAAAAGCTCGGCGGCCTCTATGATGAACACCCTAAACTGAGTTTGCTTTTTATACTTCCGTTTTTGGCATTGATCGGTATTCCGCCATTTTCAGGTTTTTGGCCAAAAATATCTTTGATCCTCGGAAGTTTTGAAACTGGGAACTATACCCTTGTCGCCGCGATTATTTTTGGTAGTTTATTGACTTTAATTGTGATCGGAAGGATTTGGTCACGTGTTTTTTGGAAACCTTCCGGCGAAATTCCAGTTCGAAAACATTTTCTTTATTTTAAAAAAATGACTAAATTGAAGCAGGCGCAAATGATAGGCCCTGTTGTTTTGTTAACAGCCATTACTTTATACATAGGTTTTGGTGCTGAGCACATTCAGGAAATTTCCTTGAGGATTTCCAGGGAATTATTGAATAATGAGGACTATATAAAAGCGGTAATGACACATAATTCTTAAAGATGAAAAACAAATTTTTATCAAACATACTGCTCACTTTCATCTGGGTTGCCATCACGGGTGATTTCACATTTGCAAACTCTGCCTTTGGGTTTATTTTGAGCTTTATCATTTTGTATGTGATTACCGTCGGTCGCGGAACTGCAAAATATTTCACAGTTGTCCCAAAATTAATCGCATTTGTGTTCTTCTTCCTTTTTGAACTTTTGAAAGCAAACTTGCAAGTGGCTTTTGATGTTATCACGCCAAAATTTTATATGACCCCGGGAATCGTGCGTTTACCTTTGGAAGCAGAAACAAACGTTGAAATCACCTTATTGGCAAATCTGATCACTTTAACGCCGGGAACGCTCAGCTTGGATATTTCTGATGACCGCAAGGTTTTGTATGTTCACGCGATGTATATCACAGACAAACAGGAATTTATAGACGATATTAAAAATGGTTTTGAAAAAAGACTTTTAGAAATTTTAAGATGACCATAGAAAATTATTTATACTTTGTGATTTTACCTGTTCTGGCCTTTTCGGTCCTGTTGGTATTTTATAGATTTTTGAGGGGGCCCACAATCGCTGACCGGGTAGTCGCCCTGGATTTATTGATCACTATTGGCATTACCATAATTTCTATTTACAGCATAGTTTACGATCAATCCACATTTTTGGATATCGCTATGATTTTAGGGCTTATTGCCTTTTTATCAACAGTTGCTTTTTCATATTATTTAGAATTAAGCACAAAAAGATCTACTAAAAAAAACAAAAATAAACAAGAAGATGGGTGATATTTTCATCGTCATATTATCGACCCTCGGTGCCATTTTTATTTTATTGGCCGCCGTGGGCTTTGTCCGGATGCCCGATACTTATTTGCGCATTTCAGTGACTACCAAAGCCGTAACCCTTGGTGTCGGTTTGATCCTGATCAGCGCCGCGATTTATTTTGACAAGCTCTCGGTGACTTCAAGGGTTTTGGCCATTATCCTCTTTATCATTTTGACAGCCCCCGTCAGTGCGCATTTAATTGGCAGGACTTCTTATTTTAGGGGGAATCCGCTATGGAAAAAATCGGTGAGTGATGACCTGCGCGGAAAATATCGCGAACGTTCGCACCGCCTCACCAGCGGAAAAGACCTCGACGACAAACTCGACAAAGATGGAAATATTATTGAGGAAGGGGAAGACGAAAAGAAGCACGGTAAAAATGAATAAGCCCGAACCAAAGGTCATAAAAAAGAAGTTAAAGCAGCGCGAAAAAGACAACTCAAGACGTCAATTAAAACCCCACAAAGAATACCCAGCTGATTTTTCCAGCAATGATTACCTGGGATTTTCCAAATCTGAAGAAATTCAACGGGAAACAGAAAACATCCTTCAAAATTATTCCGGGTTAAAATTGGGGACCACTGGATCGCGTTTATTATCGGGTAACCACCAACTTTTTGAGCCTGCTGAAAATTTTATCGCCGGTTTTCATAACAGCAAGAGTGCTTTGTTGTTCAATTCAGGTTTCAATGCAAATCTGGGTTTGTTGAGCGCACTTCCGCAGCGCAATGATTTAATATTTTATGATGAACTCAGCCATGCTTCAATCCGGCAAGGGGTTCGACTTTCAATGGCGAAAGCTATAAAATTCAAACACAATGACCTGCCCGATTTAAAAAGTAAAATCGAGCGTTTTCAAAACCCAAAAACCACTTGTTATATCGCCACAGAATCAGTGTTTTCAATGGATGGTGATTCGCCAGAATTGGAGGGATTAGTGGATTTATGCGAAAAAAAGAATTGCCATTTAATTCTCGATGAAGCCCATGCCCTTGGTGTGATCGGGAACCAGGGACGCGGTTTGGCTGAAAAATATAAACTGGAAAACCGCATTTTTGCCCGCGTTGTGACTTTCGGGAAAGCAATGGGTGCTCACGGTGCAGCAGTTTTGGGAAGTGAAAATTTAAGGGAGTTTCTAATTAATTTTTCAGCTAATTTTATTTACACCACTGCCCTTTCGCCGCGTTCTGTCGCACATATTTTGGCGGCCTACCGCGAACTGCAAAAAAGCAAGGTTACAGATAGTTTTCAGTATGACATTAAATTCTTTCGTGAGGTGATTGAAAAGAACAATTTAAGCGACCACTTTCTAAACAGCACTTCAGCCATCCAATCCTGCGTGATCCCTGGAAATTCAACCGTAAAAAGCATTGCCAAAGATTTACAGGAAAAAGGATTCAATGTGAGGCCTGTACTCTCGCCCACCGTCCCCAAAGGTCAAGAACGCCTGAGGTTTTGTTTGCACGTTTTTTTACAGCCGAAACAAATCGCAAATGCCTTGAAAATCTTGAGAATAAATTTGAGTAGCTCAGCATAAAACAAGGATTTCAATTCCTATAAACACCTGCTTTCCCTTACTTTTGTACCTGAATAAGTTAGCTATGAACAAGACAATTTTTGTAACAGGCATCGGCACTAAAGTTGGAAAAACCGTGGCTTCCGCCGTAATTACCCAAGCTCTGGAAGCCGATTATTTTAAACCCATTCAAGCCGGGGGCCTCGATAACTCAGATACACACAAAGTAAAACGCTGGGTGAATTCTGAAAAGACTAAATTTCACGACAGTGCTTATCAACTAAAGACCCCGATGAGCCCACACGCTGCCGCCGAAATTGATGGCGTGAAAATCAAGAAAAAACTCAGTTTGCCCAAAACAAAAAACACGCTTGTTATAGAAGGTGCGGGTGGATTAATGGTTCCCATTAACGACCAAGAAACCATCGCCGATATGATTCCCGAAAATGCTAAAATTGTTCTGGTTTCCCTGCATTACCTCGGCAGTATCAACCACACTCTGCTCAGTCTTGAGCTTCTAAAAAACCGGGGCTTGACCTGCAAAGGGATTATTTTTATGGGCGATGAAAACCTCTCGACAGAGTCCATAATCAAAAAACAGGGCAAAACCCCAATTCTCGGCAGAATCGACCAAGAACCTTATATCGACGACAAAGTTGTTCAGGAATATGCCAGAAAATTCAAAGAAAAATTGAAAGAATTATAAAATTGTGTATATTTGTATATAAAAAATATATACAGTGAAAACGCTCAGAAAATTAATCGATCTTGATAAAGAAGCCTTGGAAACACTTAAAGAGGAGGCAAACCGCCAAAATAGATCCCTTAAAAACCTACTTGAATACATTTTAGAAGAGAAATCACGCAAGTTACAGTCACCTTCTGCAGAATATCAGGAAATGATGGATGTGATGCTTGAGCGCAGCAAAAATGAGAAAGTAGATTTTTCACCTATTGAGGAAATTGAGAAGAAATATGGCATTTGAGGTTTTAATATCCAAAGAAGCTCAAATTGAACTGGATATTGCGGTGTGTTTTTTCAAAATCAAAGCACTCGATGACCAATTTTTAAGTGATTTCAACCAGCAACTCAAGTTCTTAAAAACATCCCCATTTTTATTCCAGAAAAGATACCGCGAAATCAGGATCTTATTATTTGCTGAATTCAATTATTCAATCCACTACTTCATAGAAAACGATAAGGTAAAAACACTCAGGATACTCAACCAGAGTCAAGACTTTTAACCTTAAACTTGAATTTCAAAATTAATTTCCACAGTCATTTATGAGCTTTTCAAAACGCGACCAAAAACACATTTGGCACCCTTTGGTCCAGCATAAAAATAACCCGGAAATGCTGGCCATCAAAAAACCTGAACTGCAAAAAATTTATACAGGGATTGAGAAGCCTTTGGAAAGTTTCTAAATTTTTTGCTTTCAAATTTAGGCTTAAAAACAAAATCATGACCGAACCCATTTCCATTATTTCTTCAGGATCGATCTCGCCTTTGGCTATGGATCCCGAAAAAATCTGAAAGAATTACACCCGCCAAAAACCTATTTTTGAAGCTGTTGATTTTGGCTGTTCCCAGAAAAAACTAGCTGGAAAAACAAAGCCCACAGAAGAAAAATTACTCGAAAATATCAGGGCAGAAAACCAGCTTTACAAACGCTTTGACCGTTCGGTTATTTTGGCGATTGCCGCAACCGCAAAAGTGTTTTGAGTACCGAGGGTTTTCAGACGAAATCGGCATCAACATTGGTTCTTCCAGAGGTGCGACCGGCCTTTTTAAAGAATAGCACGAAGAGTTTTTAGAGAGTGGAAAAGTTTCTGCTTTGAGTTCGCACACACAACCACTTTGGGCGATATTTCTTCGGCCGTGCTCCAGGATTTAAAGGCCGACGGCCCGGCTTTCACTCATTCCATTGCCTGTTCCACGGCTTTGCGGGCGCTTGTCAATGCAACGGCCTGGCTCAAAAGTGGAATGGCAGAAGAGTTTCTTGTCGGTGGCACTGAAGCGGCAATCACACCTTTTACTTTTGCCCAACCCGCCCCTTTAAAACTATATGCAAAAAATACTGAAGAAGAAGATTTTCCCAATGAAAACAATACCTTGATTCTGGGTGAAGGTGCAGCGGTTTTCCATTAAAAAAAAGGAAATCACGCTAAAGCAAAAGCGAAAATCAGAGGCCTTGGATATGGTTCTGAAAAGCTGAAGCACAGCGTTTCGCTCAGTAAAAATGCTGAATGTTTGCAAACACGTATGAAGCGCGCCTTGAAAGAATCGAATTTAACAACCGTCGGTGCCATCGTTATGCACGCGCCCGGAACGGTCAAAGGCGATCAGGCAGAATTGAAGGCAATTCAAAAGTGCTTTGGGCGTAAAATCCCTTTTTTGACAAGCAACAAATATTTATTTAGCCACACCTCTATGGCGCTTCGGGCACCTTGAGCTTAGAAATGGCTTTGCTAATGCTCGAAAAAAACGAATTTCTGGAAAACCCGCTTTACGCGTATGCGAAAAAAACCGGGCAAGATCACTAGCGTGATGGTCAATGCCGTGGGTTTTGGCGGGAATGCGACGAGTGTGATCCTCTCAATATAAAATAAATAAATTATTATTGTAAAAAGTTAGCCTTCGCGCTTCCGAATAAAACACGGGTTTTACTATTTTTAAAAACCCCTAAATCCCCTAAAAAGGGGACTTGATTGCTTCTTATATTAAAGAACTGACTGCAAACAGTTAATGTGTTTTATTAGAATCCCCTAGCATTAAAAAACTAAAGCCTTGGTGTTATTCTTAAGAGAGGGAGTTTACTATTTTTGAAAACCCCTAAATCCCCTAAAAAGGGGACTTGATTGCTTCTTACATTAAAGAACTGACTGCAAACAGTTAATGTGTTTTATTAGAATCCCCTAGCATTAAAAAACTAAAGCCTTGGTGTTATTCTTAAGAGAGGGAATTTACTATTTTTGAACATTAAGATAACATAACTATGGCAATCAAGCACAACTGGACCCGAGAGGAAATCCTGGATATTCACGACAAACCATTTATGGAACTGCTTTGTGAAGCGGCGACGGTTCATCGTAATAACCCAAAAAAGGTCCAAATTTCAACGCTTTTACCCCTTAAAACCGGCGGCTGCCTTGAAGACTTCGGATATGAAGACCTTGAAAACTTTGGACAATGTCCGCAAAACCAATGTAACGGTCTGTAGTGGTGGAATCATCGGGATGGGGGAAGCTAAAAAAGCCAAAGTATAAATTTTGAGCAAAGCAAGACTTAGTCAGTTATCATTAAATTATAGACCAAGCCAAAGTTTTGTATTTTAAATTTTTAGGCAGTAGTATTGAAAAGACTTTTGAACTCGAATCTAAATTTATCAAAGGAAAATGGATGTCAATGGATTAAACCTCGAGCGCGTACCACGCGTGGAAACCATAGATAAACAAGACTTTTTAAACGGTCATGTAAAGCCCCAAAGGCCCTTGGTCATTGAAAAACTCACCCGGGATTGGAAGGCCTATGACCGCTGGCATTTGGATTATATTGCTGAAAAGGCGAGGGGAAAAACCGTTCCATTGTATGACGATCGCCCGATTGATGAAAATCAGCAATTCAACGAGCCCCACGCTAAAATGAAAATAGAGGATTATGTGGATTTGTTGAAAAGGGAACCCACTGATTTTAGGATTTTTCTTTACAGTCTAATGGAAGAAGTCCCGCAACTTCAAGAGGATTTTTATTATCCGGATATCGGCTTGAAGTTTATGAAGAAGATGCCATTTTTATTTTTTGGCGGTGAAAATGCGAAAGTTTTTATGCATTTTGATATTGATTATGCCAATATTATGCACTTCCAGTTTCACGGCAAAAAACGCTGCATCATTTATCCACCTTCAGAATCCAAATACCTTTATAAAGTCCCTCACGCTTTGATTTCCCGCGAGGATATTGATTTTACAAATCCAGATTTAGACCAATTTCCAGCCTTGAAAAAGGCTAAAGGTTATGTTACCGAGCTCGAGCACGGCCAGGCGCTTTATATGCCTGAAGGTTACTGGCACCATATGCATTATTTGACCCCAGGTTTTTCAATGAGTTTGCGGTCAATTGCACGAAATCCCAAGCATCTCGCCAAAGCGGTTTACAATGTTTTTTTGATGCGCAATTTTGACAATTTTATGCGTAATTGGAAAGGCCAGGATTGGATTGACCATAAAGATCAAATGGCCTTTGAACGGACGCATAAAGAAAGTAACCTACCCCTTTAAACTTTTTGGTTGTACCATTTTCTTGCTTGCCGGCAGACAGGTTTGTGTGGTTAAAATTTTTTAATTGACTAAGGACGAAAAGACTTAGGATTTAAGATTTAATCATTAAAAATTGATTTTCAGATGTCTGTATAATTAATGGTTTATTACATCAGGTTTTATGAGCTTATACCTGATTATTCAAAAACTCAATTCCACAACCTCGTGGTAGAACCTAAAACTAAATTGGTATTAAAGGAATTTCAACTCGCGTAATTTTTCGTAGATCAGGGTATATTCATAACCGCGATAAGCGAGATAATCCAGCATTTTACGTTTTTTTCGCTGTTTGGATTCACCAGTTAGTTGCTGACTTCGTTTTTCGATGAGGCCTTTGAGGGTTTCCTGATATTTATCTTCGTCAATTTCAGAAAGCGCATTTTTAATATTGATTTTTGAAATGTCGCGCAGTTTTAATTCCCTGGATATCCTGATCCTTCCCCATTTTTTTATAGTGAATTTTCCACGGGCAAAACTGCGTGCAAACCGCTCTTCGTTTAAAAAGCCTTCCTGCATTAGATCCACGATAATCTGGTTTTGTGCTTCCGGGATCATGTTCATATCCCACAGCTTCTGCTGCACTTCTTTATGGCAGCGATCACGGTAAACACAGAAAGATTTTAATTTTTCCGCGGCTTCTTTAAGGGTATAGGATTTTTGATTCACAGGGCAAAAATAAAGAATTTGCATAAAAAAACCCCCATCTGCAAATTTGCAAATGAGGGTTATAAATTAAATTTTAATTTTATTTCCATTTTGATCGTGAAAATGATATTCTAGATAAGTGTAAGCATCGCGTGGCAAAACTTTCACCCAGCGTTTATGGTCAAAAAACCATTTACTGCGGGGGGAAGGGATTCCACGGGTCAAATATGCAGCCACAAATGGATGCGTGCTCAACGAAAGTTTCTTGTGGTCTTTCTTGATCAAACGCTGCAAATCAGCATTGATTTTATTGATCAGCACAATCGGCGCTTCGACTTCGCCTTCGCCGTTTGGGTTTTCTTCCCTGGTTTTAATGTTCATTTCAGGGCGCACCCGCTGGCGGGTTATCTGGATCACACCAAATTTTGAGGGGGGCAATATTTTATGTTTTGCCCGATCATCGTCCATTTCATCGCACATGCGATTGTAGAGCTCTTTTCGGTTTGCCGCTTTTTTCATATCGATGAAATCGACGACAATAATGCCACCCATATCACGCAACCTCAACTGGCGCGCAACTTCTACCGCACTGATTAAATTGACTTCAAGTGCCGTCTCTTCTTGGGATTTTGCTTTATTGCTTCGGTTTCCGCTGTTGACGTCAATGACGTGCATCGCTTCGGTGTGTTCAATCACCAGATAAGCACCTTTGCTCATGGAAACTGTTTTACCAAAAGCTGATTTGATTTGCCGTTCGATGCCAAATTTCTCAAAAACCGGCACTTTAGACCGGAAACCTTTCACAATCGATTCCTGATCTGGTGAAATCCGTCCGACATAATCTTTAATTTGATCGTGTAGCTCTGGGTCGTCCACGGTAATATTTGTAAACGATTCATTGAACAAATCACGCAGAAGTGAAGATGCGCGGTTGAGTTCACCCAAAACTTTTGACGGATAGGTGGAGTGCTTGATTTTTTTGCTCATCCCTTCCCAACGCTCCATCAGGTTTTGAATATCTTGATCGAGTTCTGCTACTTTTTTGCCTTGGGCCACGGTTCTGATGATTACACCAAAACCTTTTGGCTTAATGCTTTTTACCAGTCGTTTTAAGCGTTCTTTTTCTTTTTTGCTTTTTATTTTCTGGGAGATGGAAATCCGTTTAGAAAAGGGTACAAGTACTACATACCGACCAGGAAGGGATAATTCACTACTGATGCGCGGTCCTTTAGTGGAAATTGGTTCTTTTGCAATCTGAACCAAAATAGACTTATTTGTCTGCAGCACATCACTGATACTTCCATTTTTATCGATATCCTTTTCAAGGGAAAAATTCTCGAGGGAAAAGTTTTTGAGTTTTCCAGAATTGGCAAGTTTTACATAATTGAGTAAAGATGAGACCTGTGGGCCTAAATCGTGATAATGTAAAAATCCGTCTTTCTCATAACCGACATCTACAAATGCCGCATTTAATCCGGGAATGGCTTTTCTTATTTTAGCCAAAAAAATATCCCCGACTGCAATGTCGTTATTTTCAGTTTCCTTATGCAGTTCAATGAGTTTTCCATCCTTTAGCAAGGCAAAATCAACAACAGAGGAATTCGATCGAATTATTAATTCTTTTTTCATAATTCCTTACTATTTAATTGATTTGAGCTGTTCAAAATAACAGCCCTTATTTTAATAAATTAGGGTTTTCCCAAAAGCGAAATTGACTTTTAAACAAGTCCTTTAAGCAGATGAGAAAAAAATACAGAAGTTAAACTTCGCTGTCAAAGAACGTTTGCCTTAGGTTATAAACTTGCTAAGGTCTTCTATATTGCACAAAATCCTAAAAATTAGAATGCTTGCGCATAGTTCAATCCTTCACTTTTACTTTTTCCTTCACGCCTTCCAAAAATGTTTTGGCAGGTTTGAAATCAGGAATGTTGTGTGCTGGAATTTGAATGGTTGTATTTTTCGAAATATTCCGACCGGTTTTTGCAGCGCGTTTTTTTACGATAAAACTGCCAAATCCCCGGAGATATACATTTTCACCACCTTCGAGAGAGTCCTTTACTTCTTCCATAAGCGCCTCAACTGTGGCTTGAACATCACCCTTTTCCATTCCTGTTTTAGAAGAGATATTTCCTACAAGATCTGCTTTGGTCATTATATGATATGATTTAAAGTTATAATTATTTGAGACGGCAAATATATAAATTAAAATACTAACAGCTAAGCCAAGTTCTTGTTTATGAGGATTGAAATACAAATTGAGCGTCAAATTACCACCTAAAGCTTTGGCTGAACCCAAAGAAATATAAATCGTCTTTTCTCAATTAATGTTTCGAAAAAGCCTCGAACTGATAAAATATATCGGACTAAAAAAGCTCTTCTATTTTTCAGTTTTGAAAAAATTCGAAATCAACAAAATTTCCAGCAATTCTTCAGCAGCAAATAATCAAAGCTTAGCTTTGTGCCTCAATTTTTTCTATGTCGTTTTCTTCTGAAATTATCAATTGGTATTCTGAACATAAACGAGACCTTCCCTGGCGGAAAAACCCCGAGCCTTATCCAGTTTGGCTCAGTGAAATCATCCTTCAGCAGACGCAAATTTCACAAGGCCTGCCCTATTATAAAAAATTCATCAGCACATTTCCAAGCGTTCACGACCTGGCCAAAGCCGATGAACAACAGGTTTTAAAACTCTGGCAAGGCTTGGGTTATTATTCCCGGGCGCGAAACCTTCACACTACTGCAAGATATGTTTCAGAAGAATTGAATGGTATTTTCCCAAAGGATTATCAAGGTTTGAAAAAACTCAAGGGCGTTGGCGATTATACGGCCAGTGCGATTGCCTCAATTTGTTTTGGCGAGGCAAAAGCCGTGCTCGACGGCAATGTTTTTCGCGTGCTTTCGCGTTACTTTGGTGTTGACACGCCCATCAATTCCACTGAGGGTAAAAAACAGTTTAAAAAAATTGCCGAAGAGAATCTCGACACTGGCCAGCCCAGCACTCACAATCAAGCAATGATGGAATTTGGCGCTTTGCACTGCAAACCAAAAAAACCATTCTGTCCCGATTGTCCTTTGAATTCAAAGTGCGTGGCATTTCAACAAAAATTGCAGGATAAATTGCCGATAAAGACCAAAAAAGTAAAAGTAAAAACCAAGCATTTTAATTATTTGGTCATTAAGGGCCCGCAAAATCAAACCTTGCTTCATCACCGGTCTGGCAAGGGGATTTGGAAAAACCTCTATCAATTTCCACTGCTTGAAACAGAAAAAGAGATTTTTGACCGCGGCTTTAAATCCCGAGATGAAATCCAAGCCATTCAACCGCTGGTGAAAAAAATTGAACTCTTCAACAATAAACCCATCAAGCATTTACTTTCACACCGCAAATTATTGGTGAAATTCTGGATAATCGACCTTGAAAAGCTTCCGAAGGAAAACTGGTTTACAGATTTTAAAATTACCGATTGGTCTGAAATCCAGTCATTCCCCGTGCCAACGTTGATCGATAAATTTTTGGCAAATTTTGATTTTAAGGGATAATTATATTTGTTTACCTTTACCTTTTAAAACAAAAAAAATGGCTGGATCCTTAAATAAAGTAATGCTCATCGGAAACCTCGGTGATAACGTGGAAATGAAGTATTTTGACAATGGTGGGTGCATCGGTAAATTCCCGATAGCAACATCTTCTGCATACACAAATAAAAGTACTGGCGAACGCGTTGAAAAAACGGAATGGCACCAGATTATTGTCCGTAATAAAGGTGCTGAAATTTGTGAAAAATACCTGTCTAAAGGCGACAAGGTTTTTGTTGAAGGCAGCATTGAAACCCGGAAATGGAAAGATCAAAATGGTGAAGATCAATATACCACGCAAATCCAATGTCGGGATTTCACTTTTCTAACACCCAAAGGTCAAAGTGGCGCAAACACTGGCAACCCACAGCCCCAAGCTCAACAAAATCAAACCCCGAAGCAGCCCAGCCCTGCTCAATCACAACCCGCTCAAAACCAAGCCTCTAAACCTTCACCCACTGAAGAAAAAGAGGATGATCTGCCGTTTTAATTTACAGCTTTAAACCTAATAGCCTTGGACCCCGATCCCTATTTAGTAATTTTTTGGGCTTTCGATTTCTATCAAATTATGGTCGCCGCCATTTTGATCGTTCTGTTGGCCTGTTCTGCTTTGATATCAGGTTCTGAAGTCGCGCTTTTTTCGCTCACCCCCACAGATTTTTCTGTGAAAGAGGGCAAGATGGCTTCTGATAAAGAAAAAATCCTGATCAAATTATTGGATAAGCCAAAGAAGCTTTTGGCCACAATCCTGGTGGCCAATAATTTTGTCAATATTGCCATTGTGCTCTTGTTTGATCAACTCGGCGAAGCGGTTTTTGAAGGAGTCAATACCGTTTTCTGGAGTGTCAATTTGCGGTTTGTCTTTGAAGTTGTAGCGGTGACCTTTTTAATCCTGCTCTTTGGCGAAATTTTACCTAAAGTTTACGCCAACCGCAACCGCGTGAAGTTTTCACATTTTATGGCTTATCCCTTGAACTTTCTCGATTGGCTTTTTTATCTCGTCAGCACGCCGATGCGCTTTGTAACCGTAAAATTGCACAAAGGCCTGGGAAAGTCTGTATCAACAGGGATCAGTGTGGATCAACTTTCCCAGGCTTTAGAACTCACGGGGGATCAAGAGACGACCCAGGAAGAACAAAAAATCCTGCAGGGAATTGTTTCTTTCGGTAATACTGATGCAAAACAGGTGATGCGCCCGCGAATCGATATTTTTGCCGTACCCATAGAAACGAATTTCAAAAACTTGAAAGCCCGGGTCATAGAAAACGGTTTTTCGAGGATTCCCGTTTTTGAAGGGAATGTTGATAAAATTAAAGGTGTTATTTACATCAAAGACCTTCTGCCACACCTGAAAAAAGAAAATTATGCGTGGCAAAATTTGATCAGGGAGGCCTATTACGTTCCCGAAAACAAAAAGCTCGACGACCTGCTCAATGACTTCAAAGCCAAGAAAAAGCACCTTGCCATTGTGGTCGATGAATATGGCGGCACAAGCGGATTGCTATCGCTGGAAGACATCATTGAAGAAATTGTGGGCGATATCAATGATGAGTTTGATGATGAAAATTTGGTTTTTTCACAGCTCGATGACACTCACTTCGTTTTTGAGGGAAAAACGCCACTCAAGGATTTTTACCGCATTATTCAAGTCGAAGATTCCACGAAATTTGAAGAAGCCAAGGGCGACGCTGAAACCCTTGCTGGATTTCTTCTTGAAATTTCCGGTAATTTTCCCGAAGCCGGTCAAAAAGTAACTTTTGAAAATTTTGGATTTGAGATCGAAGCCGTGGACAATCGGCGAATCAAACAAATAAAATTGAGTATAAATTAATGAGAGCCCTACCTTTTATAATCACCCTTTTTTTCATTTTCACGGCCTGTGAAGAAAATGTTCAGCCTAAACCCAAATCGTTTTTGGCTTTAGAATTTCCCCCGCACCGTTATCAACCGGTTGATATAAAATGCCCATTTCAATTTGAGGTCAACAGGATCACTGCGGTCCAAACTTCAAAAAGTGGAGAAAAATGCTGGTTTGACATCAATTATCCATCTATGAACGGTACAATTTACATCACATATCAAGAAGTAAACAATAACTTGAAGGGCCTTCTCAAAGATGCGCAAGCCCTTCCACTAAAACACACTATTAAAGCCGATGAAATTCAAGGTGACGCTTATCTCAACCCGGGCAAAAAGACATTTGGAACTTTTTATAAAGTCACCGGTAATGCCGCTTCACAGGCACAGTTTTATTTAACCGACAGTACCCAGCATTTTTTAACCGGCTCGGTTTATTTTCGCAGCCGCCCAAATTATGACAGCATCCTGCCCGCAGCAGATTATATTGAAAAAGATATTAAACACTTGATGGAAAGTGTGAAATGGGCTGAGTGATTAGAGTAAAGCCTGACTGCGAAATATTTAATTTGTTTCGGTAATGTTTTGTTTATTGATTAGTTGTAAAAAAAAGGCTGTATATCGTATATGGTAAACTGTATTCGAAGTCGGTTTAACCTTTTACCCTTCATAGGTTAGGCTATTTTTGTTAGAATAACTTATATTCAGGGGTAAAAAAGAGAAGATGCTACTTGTTGAAGTTAAGTTTAAACTTAAATAATGCCAATCAAAACCTACAAAGTCAAACTGAGCCTGTCGAAGTCTAAGTCTAAGAAACCTTTTTTAATAGTTAAGGCGATATTGAAAAAATAGCTTTTATACCTCAAAATCAATGCTCTGAGAGCTTGAATTGATTCAGGTTTTAAAATTATCACAATTGACAAATCCATCAATTTTTAATCTTGACAAAACCGTTCTCCAAAGACCACATTATTCAGAACTATTACTTCATCAAAAATAGTATTGGTAACGGATAAATTTACTTCGACGGGCTCAGTATGACTCATTGCTCATCGTTTGGCTTTTAATCTAGTATTTGATTTTTAAAGTCGCATATAATGTATCTTAAAATCTACCTCGGTATAATACCCTTGTCGAAAATCTATTGGGACATTATAAAATTAAAAAGGTAATACATAACAAAAAGTGTTGAGATTTATTGAAGTCAATCGCAAAATTAAATGTCACGCTGAGCTTAGCCTGCCCTGAGTGTGCCGAAGGGAAGCACATTTTTGGAATTATCCTTAGCTTGACTACCGCCGTCAGCATTGAAGGGTTGGATAGACAGAAGGTCTAGGTTTTATTGCTGAATTTCTGCTTTTTGTTTTTAAGTTGTCCGTAGGCAATTCAAGTTACCGGTCAAGCGTCCCTCCAAGTGGAAAAACATTAGAAAACAGAAATTTTCAAGAACTAAAGCTGCTTTACAAACAACCAAGCTTCAGAATTGTGTTCTTTTTTTATTGAACGCAAGGCTTTTAAGGATTTCAGGCGATCATCAAAACTTTCGTATGCTACCTGATGCAAATCATATTTATTGACCCCGATTTCCCTTGCCTTGAAGCCCTCTTTGCGAAGTTTTTTAACTTTTTGATATGCGTTTTCGCCATTGCGGAAAGCGCCAGCGATGATGTGGTATTTCCCTTTTTCGCGTGTAACGTCCAATTTAATTTCAGGAAGTGGATTTTGAATGCTGAAGGTCGCGGTTTGAATTTTCTGTTCCACTGCCTTTTCAGCTTCCTGCTGGGCTTGCAGGTTATGTTCTTTAACGGAATCGCTATACCAACTCAAACCCAAAAAACCTGAAAGGCCAATTGCCACAATCCCAATAGCGGCATATTTTAAATAAGGATAAGTTTTGGTTTTCCGATTGCTTTCTTCTTCCTCTTTTCCGGAATTTCCGATGGTAATTGTGGCAGGTTCGGCTTGAGTTTCTGTTTCAGTTTCTTTTGCCGGATTTTGAACGTTTATCCGCTCAACCGGTGCTTTAGAAAATCTTTGCAGGCCAAAAGCGTCGAGCAGAAAATTCTGGGAACGCGCGGGTTTGAAAATCAACTGGTGACCATCAACTTGAAAATCGCCAACCCCTTCTAGCTCGACTGTTTTATGGGTGTTTAAATGTTGTTTCAGCTGTTGAACAAAATTTTCAACGCAAATTTCACCTTCATTAAATGTTATTGACTCAGCCCTTGAAATTTCAGTGGCGAGCAAGGCATCGCTTTCGGTGAGCTGGGCATTAAATGAAAGTTTCCGCTCTGGCGGCGCAAAAAAATGCTCTTCAGCATTGTAAACAGCAGACTTATGCCGTAATAAAAACGCACCAAAACCGGGCAAGACCACGCAGTCGTGCCGGAAGAGTAATTGCCGTAAATGGAGTTCAACTTTCATAAGAACAAAAATAGATTTTTTTCGCTTGACGTAAAAATTAAAGTCACTAATTTTATTAACAAAGGTTTTTATAGCTATTTTTGGGCAAGCATTTTATTATGACTGAAAATCAGCTTTTATATTTGTTGGCACTTCAACGGGTTCCCAATATCGGGGAAATCACGGCAAAAAAATTGATCAATCATTTTGGATCGGCCGAAGCTATTTTTAAAGCCAAAAAAGATCAAATTAACAGCATCGATGGCATCGGTCGAAAACGCGCCAAAGATCTGCTCGACACTCAATATTTAAAGGAGGCTGAAGCCGAAATGCGTTTCATTGATAAAAACGGTATTCAGGTCAATTCTTACCTGGACAAAGATTATCCCGCAAAGCTCAAACAGTGCGTTGATTCGCCTCTATTACTTTTTCAAAAAGGGAATATTGATTTCCGCAACAAGCGCATTATTAGCATTGTGGGCACGCGAAAAGCCACGAGCAACGGCATCAATTTTTGTCAAGAACTCATTGAAGCCCTTGCCCCGATGGATCCAGTCATTGTTTCTGGTTTTGCTTATGGCATTGACATCACGGCGCACAAAGCCGCCATTCAAAACAATTTGCAAACCGTGGCCTGTATGGCGCACGGCTTAAACCAAATTTATCCCAAACCCCACGCGACTTTTCAAATGCAAATGGAACACAATGGCGGGTTTGTCTCTGATTTTTGGTCCGATATTAAATTTGACCGCAAAAATTTTTTAAAAAGAAACCGCATCATTGCGGGCCTTAGCGAAGCCACTATAGTTTTTGAAAGCGCCGAAAAAGGGGGCTCGCTGGTCACCGCCGATATGGCAAATAATTATGACCGCGAGGTTTTTGCCGTGCCCGGCCGCCCACAGGACAAGCGCAGCATTGGTTGCAATAATTTGATTAAAAAACAACAGGCGCACCTGCTGAGTTGCCCCGCAGACCTAGTATATATGCTCAACTGGGATATTGAAAAGAAAAACAAAAGGCCTCAACAGCAACGGCTTTTTATTGAGCTCAATGACGAGGAACAGAAAATTGTTGACAGTCTGGAAAAGCTGGGAAAAACGGAACTCGACGATATCGCCTTGGAAACAAAACTTCCCACTTATAAAATCGCGGGTTTGCTTTTAAATTTAGAACTCAACGGTTTGATCCGTCCGCTGCCGGGAAATCAATATGAGTTGATTGGGTAATATATTGATGTGCTAATGTGTTGATGGGGTGATGGGGTGATTAAAAATGAAGCCTGAAGCTGGTTGGCTGGAAGTTAGAAGTGAAGGGTTTTCAAACCGTCACTCTTTAAAAACCTCTGGCATACTGTCATCCACCCCGGCGGACAGGTTCTGGAAAATTTCACAGAAATTTATTCAGAATCTGTTCGTCGTCAAATAAAATCTGTTTCCAGTCTGGATAAAGGTTCAAACCAAGAGAAGATCCTGAATCCCCTTTGTTACGCTGTCGCTGTGCAAAGCGGTCCAGGATGACAGTATCACTGGTATTGCTTCGCTGTCACTTCGCAGCCAGCCCGATTGCCAGGGAATCAATATGAGTTGATTGGGTGATGTGTTGTTTTAATTTTTTCTTCGATTTTTATTGATGTACTAATTTTATTGAACTTGTAATTTTTAAGTTTTTAAGTTTTTAAAATTTAACATTTAAACCTTAATCCCTGTATAATCCAACTTTACACATAGAAAAGTCAATAATAAGCTCAATAGAATCTAACCCTATTTGGAATATTGATTATTTTATCATAAATTTATCACAACAAATTAATGAAATTTTCTAAAATTGAAAGTGCATTATTTAACATTATCCGGTCAGCATCTATAAACTGGAAATAATAGTTTTAGAGCCCTCCATGAAAATTATTTGTCCAACGCTAACTTGCGAAAGATCGGCCGAAATATGTGCTCGAGGCAGCTTTCTGCAATAATGACGTTAATTGTGATCGTTATAAGTGGGATGTCCAAGGTGGCCATATTGTAAATAAAATCAGAATGTTTTAGAAGTGTGGTGGGATGATGCCGACAAACCTTTTATTCTGAAACTTATATTATGGTCTTTTATCTCAATGGTGAAAACACAGGACAACAGGTGCTGGTTAAAGAATAAAACAACCTGTTAACCTTTAACAAATAACCCAACCCCCTACAAATTATGAAAAAACAACAACTAATTGTCATCCCATTTATACTTTTATGTTTCACTGTAAATGCCCAAAATTTCGGCTGGCAATGGGCAAAAAGGGGCGGTGGGATTTCCAGTTTGAATTCCGGCAGCGATATTTACAGCAACGGCCTAGAGCGTGTTGTAGATGTGGCTGTGGACAGCGATAACAATTATTATTACCTCGCTGAAATAGGCGGGAATCAGGTCAGCTATGACAATATGACTTTGGATACATACAATGAAGATGGCGACAGTAAAGACATCTATGTATTTTCAACCGACAGTGAAGGCAATTTCCGTTGGGACAAAATAATAGGGGGTGGGTTTAGTGATTATGCTACATCAATCGGAATAGATGCCAACAACAATATTTATGTGAGTGGGAACACAATTAATTCCTTTGACCCTCCCGCTCCCCACTTTGATACTGACACCATTAAGTCTTATCCCGGTTCTGTAGGCCCCGACCCCTTAAACAAAACGGCGTTTTTAATAAAATATGATCAAGGCGGTAATTTTCAATGGCTAAGGGAACCGGAGGGAATTAATAATGCAGGTAATGCCGGTATGCTCAAAACAGTCGTGGAACCTAATGGAAAAACCCATAGCTTAATCGCATTTGGGTCAGGAGTCCATTTAAATGGTCAACTTGAAGTACCGGATGGGGAATTTATCACAACTGTTGTAGTTTACAGCGCTGCGGGGGAACTTCAAGAGTTTTTTGAAGTGGATATGCAACCCGCATTTAGTGGTTTTTACAGCTACCAGATCGCTTACGACCCAAACCTTGACCGCTATTATATCTCCGATACCCAGCGTCAATCTGATAATGAACTGAGCATTAACGGTTATGGAGCAGATAGTGATGAATTTGGCTTTTACCTCGCTGCCTTGAATAGTCAAGGGGAGGTGCTTTGGTTTAAAAAAAACCAGTTTGGCTATTCCTATTCCAACGGCGATATTGAGATCGATGACAATGGTGATATTTATTTTACTGGGCTATACAACGGTGCACCTATAGGCAACACAGATCCAAGCGAACAAGACAGCTTTGCGGGTTATGTGTTTGTACGGGATGAAGGAGAAGAAGCAAAAGGCCCTTTTTTGATCAAGCTCGACAGCGGTGGCAATTTGATCTGGGGCACCAATGCCCCGCATTATTCCCGTTTTCCCGGCCAGGGCATTGCGCTTGACGGCGATAATGTCTATTTGGGCCTCGGGATGCTGGGCGGCAGCTGGGGCGATCTGAGCGTGCCCGGCCCCGACGGCCAGGGGCTGGTGCCAGATCCCATCATCATGCGCTTTGATACCGAAACGGGCACCCCACAGGAGGTCATCCACACCCCACAGGTCTCTTCTTACCAGGACATGATCATGGCCATCGATGTGGACGGCAACGGCGATATTGTGGCCGGCGGCTATTTTGGCGATAAACTGTTTACCGGCACCGATAACGAAATCGAAAACACAGGCGGCGATGCCGATTTCTTTATCGCCCAGTACCACCCGGCCGAAAATGCCTGCCGTGCCCCCACAGATATAACCGTCGAGAAACTCAGCGAAACCTCCGTCAAAATTTCCTGGACACCACGCCAAGGGGAAACCCAATGGCAGCTCGCCTATGATTACCAGCCCGTGGATTTCTTTGACGTTCCCTTTTTTAACCCTTATGCCGGGGAGGGCAACCAAGTGAGCGTTAGCGGCAGCCCGGAAAAAGTATTGACGGGACTTCAACCGGACACGCCATACCTCTTTTTTGTCCGTTCCGATTGCGGCAGCGGCAACACGGGTTCCTGGACCGCCAAGGCTTATTTTAACATCGCCGAGCTATCCACCAAAGCAGTGGACAAAACGAAAATCAGGGTTTTTCCCAACCCGACCAGTGGTATCCTGAACCTTGAAGGTAAAAAGGGGATAAAAAGTTTTCAGCTCTATGACCTGCAAGGCCGCGCGGTCAAATCGGGACAGTTGAAAAAA
>Ga0307967_1000196_pt1 | contig 43094 bp, 33 predicted proteins | sample OrgLakmetagen648_FD_201828 | JGI IMG/M metagenome (GOLD analysis project Ga0307967, IMG submission 201828) | Saline water microbial communities from Organic Lake, Antarctica - #648 | ecosystem: Environmental > Aquatic > Non-marine Saline and Alkaline > Saline | place: Antarctica: Organic Lake... | reverse complement strand
CACCGCCTTGGTCAAGCACGGTACGGGAGTCAATTTTTGACGACACCTGAAACGAGATACGGGTGGGAATGTTGGCTTTTATCAAACCGGTGATAACGTCCACCGACGGCCGCTGGGTAGCCAGAATTAGGTGAATACCGGCGGCGCGAGCTTTCTGGGCAATTCGCGCGATCAACTCTTCCACTTTTTTGCCAACAATCATGATCATGTCGGCAAATTCGTCAATCACCACCACAATAGAGGGCAATGGTTCCAGTTCCGGCCGTTGCTGCTCGTCGTTATCCAAGTATTCGTCGGGCTTCCAGAACGGGTCCCGCAAGGGCTCACCGGCCTCCGCCGCTTCTTTTACCTTACGGTTGTAACCGGCCAGGTTACGCACGCCCAAGGTGGCCAGCAGGCGATAACGCCGTTCCATTTCAGCCACACACCAGCGCAGTGCATTGGCGGCTTCTTTCATGTCTGTAACCACCGGCGCCAGCAGGTGGGGAATGCCGTCGTAGATGCTCAGTTCCAGCATCTTCGGGTCTACCATGATAAAGCGCACGTCTTCCGGGCCTGCCTTTAGCAGCATGCTCAGCAGCATAGCGTTCACCCCGACCGATTTACCGGAACCGGTGGTGCCTGCGACCAGCAGGTGGGGCATTTTCGCCAGGTTGGCTACGATGGGGTTGCCGCCTATGTCGTTGCCCAACGCCATGGTCAGCGCGGAGGCAGATTCGGCAAATACCCGCGAACTCAATACTTCACTCAGCCGCACCATCTGGCGGTATTCGTTGGGAATTTCGATGCCCACCACGGATTTTCCGGGAATCACTTCAACCACCCGCACGCTCAGCACCGCCAGGGAACGCGCCAGGTCTTTCGCCAGGTTGGAAATTTTGCTGACCTTAACGCCCGCGGCCGGCTTGATCTCGAAACGGGTAATCACCGGGCCCGGATTCACCTCAACCACTTCTACGGTGACCCCAAAGTCGGCCAGCTTTTCTTCCAGCAGCCGCGACATATGTTGCAGGGATTCTTCGGTGTAGCCTTTTTCCTGCTGCTCCTCCGGCGGGTCTAACAGCGTGATCGGTGGAATCGGGCTTTCGATATCTTCCAGTAGCGAGGATTGCTTGCCGGCTCCATTACTGTCGGCGGGCTTGCTCTGATCGTCTTTTTTGAACGGCGCGATCTTGAATGAACGGCCAGTGCCCTGAGAAGCACCTTGGGGCGTGCTGTCAGCGGAAGCCGCTGCGGATGTGCGCGCTGGCGGCCGCGATGCAGGTGCGGGTCTACTGCGTTCAGAGTCGTTGTAATCGCCACGGGCGCTCTCGTCATGGGCACTGAAGCTTTCAATACGCGCCGGCTCGTCGTCTGAATCGGCGCTCAGGTCAAAGTAGTCCCCGGAGTCATCGCTGCGTTCCGTTTCAGATTGGCCACGACGGCCAAACCCTGGAATACGCTGCCACCAACGCACTCGTTCAACCGCTCTGTCCGCGCGAATCTCGGTATCAAACTGGCCTGAAGACTTGCCTTCAACCCTATGATTTAAAAGTGGTGGTTGGTAATTTTCGACGGTTTCTTCGGCGTCTTTCCGGGCCGAACTGCGACCTTTGAACCAGTCTTGTACCCGGCTGCCTACTCTCAGAGCCATGCCGCCCAACTGGTCCATCAGCCAGAACCAGGAAAGCCCGGTGGTAACGGTTAGCGCAAACAAAAATATGGCAATCAATACCAAGGTGGTGGCCGGCAGATTAAAAAACCGCACCATAGCATCGGCCACGGCTACGCCCATCACGCCGCCGGAAGATTCACCCAGACCAAAAAGAGAATAAAGCGACAACAGACTGGTGGCCGACAGCAGAATCAGAATAAACCCACCAAAACGCACCATTAACAGGGGCCAGTGGACGTCTTGGGAGCGATTGCGAAGGCGAATCAGCAGCAGCGCGTAACCTGCCACCATGGCTGGAAACAGCCAGGCCACGTAACCGAAGAAATTGCGTAGTAGGCTGGCCAGCCAGGCGCCGCTGCGGCCGGCGTAATTCAGCACCTGGGCGTCATGGCCCACACTGGCCCAACCGGGGTCATTGGCGTGAAAACTGAACAGCGCCATGCACAAATAAATCGCCAGGGCAATTAGCGCAATAACGGCGCCCTCGCGGGCACCTTGGGCCAGCAGCTTGCGAAAACGCAGCTGTTTATCAGTCAGCGGCTGGGCCGATGTGTTTTTTGCTTTTGCGCTTGCGGCCATGAAGTCTCAGATGTTGCCATGACCGGGGTTCTGAAGGGCCTGAAAACCCCGGTCAAGATCGGCTTTCAGGTCGTCAATGGCTTCAATGCCTACCGACAGGCGAATCAGGTTTTCACTGATACCGGCCTGCTCTTTGTCTTCGGGCGACAATCGCCCGTGGGTCGTTGTTGCAGGGTGGGTGATGGTGGTCTTCACATCGCCCAGATTGGCGGTAATAGACACCATCCGAGTGGCGTCAATAAAGCGCCAGGCCTCTTCCCTGCCCCCTTTTACCCGAAACGACAATACGCCGCCAAAGGCCTTTTGCTGGCGTTTGGCCAGTTCATAATGCGGATGCTGCGGCAGGCCGGTATAAAAAACCGTTTCCACCGCGCTCTGCTGCTGCAGCCATTGGGCCAACTCTAACGCATTGTCACAGTGGGCTCGCATACGAATTGGTAAGGTTTCCAGGCCCTTCATGAACACCCAGGCGTTGAACGGGCTCATGGTTGGGCCTGTTGCCCGCAAAAACACGAATATTTCTTCCAGCAGCGCGTGGGGGCCTACAACGACGCCGCCTACGCAACGGCCCTGGCCGTCCAGATATTTGGTGGCGGAGTGGGTTACCAGGTCTGCGCCCAACGCCAGCGGCTGCTGCAGCACCGGGGTGCAAAAACAGTTGTCGACGACCAACAGCGCACCGTGGGCGTGGGCCAAATCGGCCATCTTGCGAATGTCTGCCACTTCGCACAGCGGGTTAGACGGCGTTTCCAGAAACAACATCCGGGTATTGGGCCGAATAGCCGCTTCCCAGCCGGCTTCGTCTGTCAGTTTTACAAAGGTGGTTTCAACACCAAATTTGCTCAGGTATTTCTGAAACAGCGAATTCACCGTGCCGAATACGTCCCGTGAACACACCACATGGTCACCAGCCTTCAGCAGCGCCATACAGGTGCTAGTAATAGCGGCCATACCCGAAGCCATTGCCACTGCCCGTTCGCCGCCTTCCATCGCCGCAATGCGGTTTTCGAAGGCGGTAACCGTGGGGTTGGTAAAACGCGAATAAATATTACCGGGCTCTTCACCGGCAAAACGCGCGGCCGCTTGCGCAGCGCTGGCGTAAACGAAGCTGGACGTAGGGAATATAGCGTCGCTGTGTTCCAGCTGACCGGTACGAACCTGCCCCGCGCGCACCGCCAGGGTATCGCCAGACATGCCGTCCAGGTCTGATTCTGGTATCAAAACCGATTCTTCGCGGCAAAATGTCATCGTTTTCTCCGGGTCATGGTTTTCTGCTGGTCATAGAATTCTTGTACGGTCTAAAGCATCAATCTTCGTCGTTATGCATGTCTATACTGCCGTTTTCGGTATCGTTCTTCACGGTGCCGGAGCGCGTTGCATCGTTACGCTGGCCATCCAGGCGATCCAGGTAGGCACGGTCAATATCGCCGGTTACGTATTCACCGGTAAACACCGAACATTCCCAGCCATCAATGTCACTATTAACATCGCTAACAGAGGTAATCAGGTCTTCCAGGTTCTGATACAGCAACCAGTCGGCGCCGATCAATTCGCGGATTTCTTCCACAGTGCGATCGTGAGCAATCAGTTCTTTAGCAGACGGCATATCAATGCCGTACACGTTGGGATAACGCACCGGGGGCGCGGCCGAAGCGAAATACACTTTGCGGGCGCCGGCATCGCGGGCCATCTGCACGATTTCCTTGCAGGTGGTACCGCGCACAATGGAATCGTCAACCAGCATCACGTTCTTGCCGCGGAACTCCAGATCAATGGGGTTTAGCTTCTGGCGTACCGATTTCTTACGCATGGTCTGGCCAGGCATGATAAATGTACGGCCAATGTAGCGGTTTTTGATAAAGCCTTCGCGGAATTTCACGCCCAGACGGTGGGCCATCTGCAAAGCCGAGGTGCGGCTGGTGTCTGGTATCGGCATAACCACGTCGATATCGTGATCGGCGAAATCCTTCAGCACTTTATCCGCCAGAGTTTCACCCATGCGCAAGCGCGCTTTATAAACCGAGACTTTGTCCATGATGGAGTCCGGACGGGCGAAGTACACATGCTCGAAAATACACGGATAGAGCTTTGGCTGTTTGGCGCACTGCTCACTGTGAAAGGTGCCGTCGGTTTCAATATACACCGCTTCACCCGGCGCAATGTCGCGCACCAGGGTGAAACCGGAGGCGCCTAGGGCCACACTTTCAGACGCAATCATATATTCCTTGCGGCCGTCACTGGCCAAGCGCACGCCATAACAGATCGGGCGAATGCCATTGGGGTCGCGGAAACCGACAATGCCGTAGCCGGTAACCATCGCGATAACCGCGTAGGCACCGCGGCAGCGTTCGTGTACAGAACGCACGGCGGCAAAAATATCGTCTTTGGTCGGGTCCAGCTTGCCCAGTTTCTGAAGCTCGTGAGCGAACACGTTCAACAACACTTCCGAGTCTGAATTGGTGTTGATGTGGCGTAGGTCAGTGCGAAACAAGTCGGTACTGAGCTCGTCAGAGTTTGTCAGGTTGCCGTTGTGGGCCAAAGTGATGCCGTAAGGGCTGTTGACGTAAAACGGCTGGGCCTCGGCAGAGCTCGCGCTGCCAGCGGTAGGATAACGAACGTGACCAATACCGACGTTGCCCACTAAACGGTGCATATGGCGGGTATGGAATACATCGCGCACCAGGCCGTTGTCTTTACGCAGGTAAAAACGCTCGTCTTCGAAGGTAACAATACCTGCTGCGTCCTGGCCCCGATGCTGAAGAACGGTCAGCGCATCATAAAGCAGCTGATTCACGTGGGAAGTGCTGACGATACCGACGATGCCACACATGGAATAGAGATTCTCCGAGTGTTAAAACTGAATGAAAGCCACGCCAGAAAGATTGCCTGATACAGCGCCTGGCGTTTGAATAACCGGGTTTTCTTAGATGCCTTGCTCCGCGCTTTGGGGAGTAAGGAATCCGGAAAGCTCATCACCAAAGGTACGACGGGACCAGTCTTCTAACACCGACAACCGGTCAATCATCAGCGATTCTTGCCACCAGGTGTCTTGAGACACCGGTGTGTAACGCAACAAAGCAATGCCCACCACCACCACCAACACCCCACGCAACAGGCCAAAGCCCATACCCAGCACCCTGTCGGTACCGGATAAGCCTGTGGCCCGCACCAGCTGTCCGATAATGCCGTTAATGATGGCACCCACAATAAGCGTACCAATAAACAGAATCGCGAACGCCGCAACTGACCTTACCATGGGCGTTTCCACGGTGCTGGCCAGTAGCGACTGCATCTGGGGGTGAAATGTGCGAGCAACAATGAAGGCCATTACCCACGTAACCAACGACAGGGCTTCGCGAACAAAACCGCGCCTCAGGCTGATCAGCGTTGAGATGGTAATAACCGCAATAATGACCCAGTCAATCCAGATCAACGCATTCATGAACCACCCGGGCGACGCAAATAGAGAGGGCGGATTCTATCAGGAAACCGCCCTCTGCCAAACCACCGTTGCGATAAAACCTGACCGGGCGGCTTATTAATCAGGGCTGGTAACCAGGCTGTTGAGGCTGAAAGCCTTGTCGAGGGCCGCTTTGGCCGCTTCGGCTTCGGATTTGCTGGCGAAAGGCCCACTGAATACCCGGGTCAGCCGGGTGTCGCCGCGGCTGAACTCTTGAAGGTGTGAACTGTAGCCCTTTTCGCGGGCGTTATCACGCAAACGCCGGGCGTTATCGGCATCGCCAAAGCTGCCCAACTGCACAACCCAGGCGCCTTCCAGAGAGCGACTGAACTCTTCCTCGGTTTGCGGATTGGGCTCCGGCCGAGCCGGTGCCGGCTTAACCTCTGCCATCGGTGGCGGCGTAACGGCGTTGCTGACCGCAGTCGGATTTGTCGGCTCAGGCGCCTCAGGCGTCACTTCTTCAATTAGCTGAAAGTCCCCAGACCCGCTGGCACGGTCTGCTGCGGCTGCTTCTGGCCCAGAGACGCTCTGATATTCTGGCATGGCGGTTTGCGGTGGTGGCTCGGTGCTCACTTCCGGAAATGGCGGTTCTTCGGGAATATTTATCGAGGTGGAGTTGCGCCCGGAATGGGGTTCGTCAAAGATCATCGGCACAAAAATAACCGCCAGTGAAATCAGCACCAGGGCGCCGATGATCCTCTGCTTTAATCCGTCCACCATCATGCTCCCGGGTTGGTAACGGCGGCGCTTGGATACAAAAGGTTGCGGGCCGCCGCCACAGTAAAGAACGAACCAAACACAATCACAATGTCATTAGCACGGGCTTGGCCACGGGCTTCAGCCAGGGCCTCCGGCACCGAGTCCCAGCAACCTTCAGGTGCAATGCCGCACTGCTCAAACTGCGCACCGAGAGCCTCGGCGCTATAGCCACGGGGAGCTTCTTTCAACAGTCCGGCCAGATACCAGCTGTGAACCACGCTGGCCATCGCTTTGGCAACGCCTTGCACGTCTTTATCCGCAAGCGCACCGTAGACCGCGTGAATGCGGGTTTCCGGGTGCTGTAACAGGCGCAACCGGCTCGCCAGCCAGCAGGCAGCGTGGGGGTTATGCCCCACATCCAGAATCACCAGCGGCGAAGTGGCTACCTGCTCAAAACGCCCGGGCACCGACACTCCAGCCACGGCTCGCTCGATCTGTTGAACACCCAGATTGGGCGCCAAGGTGCGGGACGCAACAACCGCTGCAGCCAGACTTTTCACCGGCAGGGCAAAATCTGGCAGGCGAAACTCTTCGTCTCCCAACTCCAGATTCACCATCGCCGGCTGCCTTGAACACTGCACCAATTGATAATCGCGGCCCAGCAACGCCAAGTCTACCTCTTGCGATAAAGCTTGCTGCAATACCGAACGCGGAGGATCAAAATCGGCGTAAACCGCAGGGATACCCGGTCGCAACACCCCGGCTTTTTCAAAGCCGATAGACTCACGATCGTTACCCAAAAAGCTCGCATGATCGATATCAATCGACGTAAGGATCAAAAAATCCGCGTCTAGCACGTTCACAGCATCCAGACGACCACCCAGACCAATTTCCAGAATCCAGTCGTCTACATCGGCTTCGGACATGGCAACAAACGCCGCCAGAGTGCCGAATTCGAAATAACTCAACGACACTTCTGCCCTGGCCTCCTGAACCCGCTCAAAAGCGTGGATCATTTGCGCGTCCGAAATCTGCTCGCCCAGCAGACGTATACGCTCGTTATACACCTGAAGATGCGGCGACGTGTAGGCCGCCGTGCGGCGCCCTGCTTCTTGCAACAGCGCTTCCAGAGCTGCAACCGTGCTGCCCTTGCCGTTGGTGCCGGCCACGGTAATAATGCGAGCCTCGGGCTTACCCGGGAACAGTCTCTGCAAAACCACCATCACCCGGTCCAGTCCCAGCTCGATTTCAACCGGGTGAATGGCCTCAAGGTAGCTCAGCCATTGGCCCAGGCTGGCATCGGCGCCGGGGGCCGTTATGTTCGACGCGTGCTGATCCGGCTTATGCGACTGGGGCATCTTCGTCCGGCTTTTCAGTCACTTCGATTTCAATGGGCGCCTCGGCGTCAGGTTTTTCCAGATTGCCGAATTTTGCCAGCAGGTGTGCAATGCGCTCACGCAACTGGTGACGGTGCAGAATCATATCGATAGCACCATGCTCCAACAAAAACTCGCTGCGTTGAAAGCCTTCGGGCAACTTTTCACGCACGGTCTGCTCAATTACCCGCGGCCCGGCAAAGCCGATCAGTGCGTTAGGTTCGGCGATATTCAGGTCACCCAACATCGCCAGGCTGGCCGATACGCCGCCAAATACCGGGTCGGTCATCACCGAAACATACGGCACGCCTTGCTGCTTCATACGCTCAAGAACAGCGGCGGTTTTAGACATCTGCATCAGCGAAAGAATGGCCTCCTGCATACGTGCACCGCCGCTGGCAGAAAAGCACACCAGAGGAATGCGCTCTTCCAGCGCCACATTGGCCGCCCGTACAAATTTTTCGCCAACCGTCTGGCCCATAGAGCCACCAAGGAATTTGAACTCAAAGGCGCAAGCCACCAGTGGGAGCCCTATGGTGGTGCCCTTCATGACCAACAAGGCGTCTTTTTCGCCAGTCGCTTTCTGGGCCTGCGTCAGACGGTCTTTATAACGTTTGGTATCTTTGAACTTAAGGCGGTCCCAAGGTTCCAGATCTGCGCCAATTTCTTCGCGGCCGTCTGCATCCAGAAAAATATCAAGGCGGCGGCGGGCAGCCACTCGCAAGTGGTGATTACACTTCAGGCACACGTCCAGATTTTTTTCCAGCTCGGGCTTGTACAGGAAGGCGCCACATTTCGGGCACTTTTTCCACAGGCCTTCCGGAACACCGGTCCTCATCTTGGATTCCGAGCGGATCTTGCTCGGCATTATTTTATCTAGCCAACTACTCATGATTTAATCCCGTCTGTAGAACCTGTTTTGATCGTTCTATTGTAAGCACCCGCTACCGGCCAACAATTACACCATCGGATAGCGTTTTGATTACCCCATTCTGGCAGCATGCCATGCTGTGTAAACGTCTCATTCAATGAAACATAGTACATATAACGCCGGGCTGGCCCAATTTTTCCAATCGCGTACCCTGCCCCCGCGCTCTATTTAACGGATCCGTAAGTCTACCAAGACCCAGCGCTTCTGGTCGCGGCCACGAAGTCTGCCATCTTTTTGGCGCATTTGATGCCTTTGCCGATTTCCACGCCGCCACTGACGTCCACCGCCCACGGACGCACCTGCTGCACGGCCGCGGCAACGTTATCGGGTTGCAAGCCACCGGCCAGTATCAGCGGCAACGGCCGTTGTTCAGGAATCAGTGACCAGTTGAATCCGTGGCCGGTGCCCCCGTATTGCACAGGATGCCAGGCATCCACCAGCAAACCGGCTGAATTCTGGTACGCCTCAAAGGCCTGTTCAATCTGCCCTTGCTGCCGTACCCGTATGGCCTTAATCCAGCGGCGCTGGAACTGCTCACAGAAAGCAGCGGGTTCGTCACCGTGGAATTGCAGCAGGTCCAGAGCAACCTGCTGCAACACCTGCCTTACAAAATCCGCCTGCGGATTCACAAACAACCCCGTTACGCTAACAAACGCCGGTATCCGCGCGGCCAGCTGCCGCGCCAGATCAATACTGACAGCCCGCGGGCTTGGGTCATAAAACACCAGGCCAATTGCGTCAGCGCCAGCGGCCACTGCGGCGTCGATATCCTCTGGGCGGGTCAGGCCACAGATCTTTACACGGCTAGTCACAGTTGGGCGGCCTTTGTTTACGGTGGATATGGGTGGCCGCAACCGGCCGATTCTGCTCCGCGCTAAACCATGGCTCAGCAAACGCCGGGCCACAGCTGGGCTGGGGTATTCCGAATTCGGCGGAGTAACCCACGTCTACCAGGTACAAACCATCAGGCGGCGCCGTCACGCCGGCTTGCCTGCGATCCTTCGTCGCCAGAATCTGGCCAATCCAATCCGGCGCCTGCTCCTGGCAACCTACGGCCATCAAGGCCCCGGCAATATTGCGCACCATGTGATGCAAGAAAGCATTGGCCTGAACGTCAATCACCAGATAATCGCCTTTGCGCGTTACGCTGAGGCTCTGCAAAAATCGAATCGGGCTATGAGACTGACAGCCAGCGGCACGAAAAGCACTAAAATCGTGTTCGCCAACCAGCGCCTGGGCCGCCTGATGCATGTTTTCGGCATTCAGAGGCCGAAAGCTCCAGCTAACCTGGCCGCGTTGAATACCTGGGCGCACCGGGTTGTTATAAATAATGTAGCGATAGCGACGGTAAACCGCGGAAAACCGGGCGTGAAAGTCACCCTGGCACTGGCCAGCCCAGCGTACGGAAATATCGAAAGGCAAGGCGGTATTAATGCCCATCACCCAAGAACGCATCGTGCGCAGTGACGGCGTATCAAAATGAACCAGCTGGTAACTGGCGTGAACGCCGGCATCGGTGCGGCCCGCACACACCAGTTCTACATCGTGATCGGCGACTTTGCTGGCGGCTTTTGCCAACTGTTGCTGCACAGCGCGAATACCGGATTTTTGTTGCTGCCAGCCGTGGAATTCACGGCCATCGTATTCGAAGACCAATGCCACACGGCCGTTGCCAATGGGTGTATCCGCTGTAAGCGCCTGGGGTTCAAGAAACAAAAGTCAGCTCGATGTGTTGTCTGGGTGTTAAAAGACAAAGCCGGCGGTCAGAAGGCTCTGAGCACCGGCTTTGTTTAAAGGATTATAACCAATCAGGACAGATTTTTAAGCAGTTCCTTCGCTTCTGCCTTCTGTTCAGCGGTGCCTTCGAGTTCCACTTCCATCAAAATGTCGCGGGCGCCGTCGATATCGCCCATCTCGACGTAGGCCTGCGCCAAATCCAGCTTGGTTGCTGCCTCGTCGGTGTCAGACAGAAAGTCGAAATCATCGTCGTCACCCAGATCGCTCTCGTCGATCGCTCGAGGCGCGCCAGGTGCCACAATGGGCAGGTCTTCTTCTAAAAGATCCTCTTCCAACAAGTCGACTTCTGGAAGGTCGTCTTCTGACAAGTCGTCCTCAGGAAGGTCATACGCCGGAAGGTCTTCTTCGGGCAATTCCAGCGTCTCCAGATCGTCCAGGCTGATGTCGTCTTCGTCGTCTTGGTTCTCTCCCAACTTAACGCCCAGCTCTTCCTCGGCTTGCGGATCGTCACCCAACTCCAAAGCCAACAGTTCTGCGTCGGTCATTTCCGGCAGTTCTTCTGCTTCGGATTCGGATTCGGCTTCGTCGCCATTGGCGTGAGTGGTGCTATCTGCGCTGTCAGCAAATTCGCCCATCAGCGCCAGGTCGTCGTCCGAAATCTCCAGGTCCAATTTATCCAGATCAGGCTCCAGTTTGCCCAAATCCGATTCTTTCATGTCAAAAGGCTTGAGCTCGCCTTCGGGGTCGTCTTTATCAAGTTCGGCGTCCAACTCGTCCAGGAAGGCCTCATCCAGGCTTAGATCGTCATCGTCAGACGTCTTGCCGGCCGTGTCGGCAGGTTTGTCAGCCTTGGCCAAGGGTGCGGCGTCTTCATCGGCAAATTCCCGGGCGAAGTCGTCGGACAATACAAAATCTTCAAAATCTTCCGGAGCTTCAGACTCTGCAGGCTCTTCCTTGTCGCCCAGGCCTTCAATATTGTTCAGATCATAGTCTATAGGATCGTCTGGCGTTGGCTTGGTGCTGTCTTTGGCATCTTCTGATTCCTCATCGAAGCCCCCGAAAGAGCCGGCAAAGGAACCGGAGCGCAATTCAGATTCAAGATCATCGATGCTCGGTGCCGCTTCCGCCTGCTCAAGATCTGTCAGCAAACGATCAGCCTCTGCCATGGCCTCGTCATCATCCAAAGCACTGAGCTCGCCATACTGACGCTCAAAAGCCACTCTATTCTGAGCATCCGCGTAGACCGCCAGCAACTTCAGGCGCAATTCTGTGCGGCTAGGCTCGCGGGAAATCGCAGACTCCAGAGTATTTACCGCCTGTTCGTGCTGACCGTAAGCCAAGTAGGAATCAACCTCTGCCAGAACGTCTGGCCCAGCTTCAGGCGCGGACGGTTCGTGATCGTCAAGGTCCAGGTCAAACGAGTCGGATCTTGGTGCGGGTTCAACCAGGGGCGCTTGTTCAAAGTCGGTATCGTTTTCGGCGACATCCTGATTTTTAGATTTGCGGCGAGACACCAGAAGCAACAGCAGTAACAGCAAAAGCAAACCGCCGCCCAGAACCATCTGGTAAAGCGGATTACTCATAATGCTGTTGACCAGACCACTCAGGGTCAGGCTTGCTTCGACCGGATCAGGCTGTGTCGCCTGTGGTTGTGCGTCCTGCTGGGGTTGCGCCGCAACCTCGGCAGCCGGTTCGGATTCAGCCTGAGTTTCGGCGTCATCCTCTGCAGTAACGGCTGGGTCGTCGGTAGCATTCGCTGTATCGGTAATCTCGGCAGCAACGCTGGCATCAGCTGCCGGCTCTGACGCCACGTTGGCACTGGCGCCACCATCAGCAACTGCGGGGTCATCGGCTGCATTTTGGTCCATGCTGGCAACCGCGCTCTCGCCGTTGATACCAGCCTGCTGCATGTCGGCCAACTGGCTGTTTTTCAGTTCCAACAACCGCTGCAGGGTTTGCACCTGCTCTTGCAGCGAATCAACACGGGTATTTAACTCGCTGTTTTCACGACGCGCACTGTCAAGTTCTTCGAACGCTATCGTAGTGCCGGCATCTGCGCCATCAGCCTGATTACCGTCGGTGCCGGCAGATCCGCTCTGCTCGGTGTTATCAACGGCTTGCGGCGCCTCAGTCTCGGTCTCGGTCTCGGCCACAATCAGTTTCAGTTCCGCATCTCCGCCGTCGATTGCCGCGGGCGCAGAAGGCGCAACCGCTGCGCTGGCATCAATAGTTGCCCGCGTTGCGATGACGTCCTGGTTTTGCGCTCGCACAGCCTGGGTGGCCTGGGCCCGGCCAAGTCGCTCAATCTGCGCCAGCGTAGGTGCGCGCAGAACTTCACCGCGTTTCAGCCGGTTGATATTGCCGCCTATGAAGGCATCAGGATTAAGGTCTTGAATCGCCAGCATAACCTGCTGCACAGATACGCTGTTGTTCGGGCGCATCCTGGTAGCAATACTCCACAAGGTGTCAGACGACGTTGTAGGGCCGTAAACACTGCCAGACGCAAGGGACTGGGTAGAACCAGAGCCGGCTGGCGCAGAGCGGCTTACCGCGCCGCTATTTTCACTGGGCAATGGGTTGCTGCCGCCAGCAGACGATGCCGCTACAAGCGGTTCCCGGGTGCCGGTTTCTGCTGCATACACGGGTGGGTCTACCAACACCGCGTATTCACGCAGCAAGCGGCCGCTGGGCCAGGTTAGCTCCAGCAGAAAATTAAGGTACGGCTCCCGTAACGGTTCACGGGAAGACACGCTTACCGCCAGGCTGCCATCGCTGCGGGTAACCACCTGAAATTTCAGCTTACTGGCAAACTGGCCGCGATTAAGACCCACCCGCTGATAAGCGGATTCCGAAGCCACATTTACAAAAACATCACCAGGGCTGACGCCGCGACTCTGGCGCAGCACAATTTGGGCATCCAGAGGCTCATTCAAGTAGGACTGAAGCTCCACCTCCCCCAATCCCAGGGCTTGTGCAACGCCAGAGCCAAGACCTCCAGCCAGTGCCAGAGCAACCGCAAGCTTGCGTACCTTCATGCTTTTTCCTTTCCAGTCTCCGTTATTCGTACCTGCTTCGGCGCACGGCGGCGTTAAAGCAGTTTCGGACGAGGTTGGATGACTTCCGTCTAGGTGTTGTATAAGTGTGGCGGAACTTTAATCCTCAACTCGGCAAGTATTGTTGATAAGCATCATTTTATCAATGAATCAACGTTCTTCAGTGCATTGCTGCGCCACTTTGCCAACTTTTCATCGCAAACACACAGCCATTACAAACACAAAGTCATTGCGGGCGCTGAGGAGACACCGGCTTTTACGGTTCTAAAAATAACAGGGGCGAAGGCTGAAAGCAGCCTTCGCCCCTCACCGGTTGGTTGAAACCGGACGCAGTTGGCATTAAATCAACGACTCTGAAGAATTCGCAGCATGCGCCTCAGCGGTTCTGCCGCGCCCCACAGCAGTTGATCGCCCACAGTAAACGCAGAAATGTACTCCGGCCCCATGGTCAATTTGCGTATACGGCCCACTGGAATACTCAGGGTGCCGGTTACTTTCGCCGGTGTCAGCTCGTGCATGCTGGCCTCGCGCTCGTTGGGAATGACTTTCACCCAATCGTTGCCGGCGGCCAGAATCTTCTCGATTTCGGCAACAGGAAGATCTTTGCGCAGCTTTATGGTCAGTGCCTGACTGTGTGAGCGCATGGCACCGATTCGAACGCACAAACCATCAATGGGAATCGGATTATCGCTGCGGCCCAGAATCTTGTTGGTTTCAACACCGGCTTTCCACTCTTCCTTGCTCATACCGTTTTCGAGCTGTTTGTCGATAAACGGAATCAGGCTTCCCGCCAGCGGCACGCCAAAGTGCTCGGTCGAAAAGTCGTTGCTGCGCATGGTGTCGGTCACCTTGCGGTCAATCTCCAGAATCGCAGAAGACGGACTGTCCAGCTCGGCTTTAACGCTGCCGTTCAGCTCGCCCATCTGGTTCAGCAGCTCGCGCATGTTCTGCGCGCCGGACCCGGAAGCGGCCTGATACGTCATGGGCGATACCCATTCAATCAAGTCCTGCTCCAGCAAACCGCCCAAGGCCAACATCATCAGGCTCACCGTGCAGTTGCCGCCGATGTAATCTTTCACGCCTTTGTCGAGCGCAGCGTCAATCACGTTGCGGTTAACCGGGTCTAGCACAATCACAGAATGGTCAACCATGCGCAGGGTAGACGCAGCGTCTATCCAATAGCCGTTCCAGCCGGCGTCACGCAGTTTCTGATACACCGCCGAGGTATAGTCGCCGCCCTGGCAGGTCAGAATCACGTCCAGGGTTTTTAGTGTGTCGATATCGAAGGCGTCCTGCAGCGGCAGAATGCCATCGCGGCCCACATCCGGCGCCGGTTGCCCGGTTTGCGACGTGGAAAAGAATACCGGTTCGATATCCGCGAAATCGTTTTCTTCACGCATACGCTGCATGAGGACAGAACCCACCATGCCACGCCAACCTACAAGCCCAACTCGCTTCATGTGACTTTCAAACCTTTTTTATACCTGCCCGGGCCGGATTCGCGGGCCCGGGCGGAGTGAATGTTAAAGCTGCGACAGTACCGCTTCACCCATTTCACGGGTAGAAACCCGGGTGCAGCCTTCCGACATTATATCCGCTGTGCGCAAGCCCTGGTCCAGCACCTTGCCAACCGCGGCTTCAATGGCTGCTGCGGCGGCGCCTTCATCCAGGCTATAGCGTAGCATCATCGCAACGCTAAGAATGGTCGCCAACGGGTTTGCAATGCCTTTGCCGGCAATATCAGGCGCCGAACCATGGCAAGGCTCGTACATGCCCTGCTTCGCCGAGTTCATCGAAGCCGATGGCAGCATGCCGATGGAGCCTGTCAGCATAGCGGCTTCGTCAGAAAGAATATCACCAAACATATTGCCGGTTACAATCACGTCAAACTGTTTGGGTGCGCGCACCAGCTGCATCGCGGCGTTATCCACGTACATGTGAGACAGCTCTACGTCCGGATACTCGAGCTTGAGCTCGTTCATGACCTCACGCCACAGCACGGTCACTTCCAACACGTTGGCCTTGTCGACCGAGCACAGTTTTTTACCGCGCTGCTGAGCCGTTTCAAACGCGACCCGGCCAATACGGCGAATTTCAGTCTCTGTATAAGCGTAAGTGTTATAGCCCTGGCGCTCACCGCTTTCCAGTTGCCGCACACCGCGAGGCTGGCCGAAGTAAATACCGCCGGTCAGCTCACGGATAATCATGATATCCAGCCCGGACACCACTTCCGGCTTCAGCGAAGAAGCAGACGCCAGCTGCGGATAAAGAATAGCAGGGCGAAAATTGGCAAACAGCTCAAGGTTGGAACGCAGGCCCAGCAAACCTTTTTCCGGGCGTTTGGCCATCGGCAGGCCATCCCACTTCGGGCCGCCAACGGCGCCCAGCAGAATCGCGTCGGCCTTGGTGGCCAACTCCAGGGTTTCATCCGGCAGCGGGGTGTCGGAATCATCCAGCGCAGCACCGCCAACCAAGCCGTGCTGAAAGCTCAAATCAAGCTTGAACGACTCATTCACCCGGCGCAGTACTTTTTCGGCCTCGCCCATGATTTCAGGGCCAATGCCGTCGCCCGGCAGCAGTAATATGGTTCGTGACATATCAGGTTCCTTGATATCGATTTAAGAGCAAATTACTGGCCGGCACCAAACAGCCAGGGCGCGGTTTTGCGGCGCGCATCTTCGTAATGCTGAATAACATCGGCGTCTTCCAGAGTCACACCAATATCGTCCAGGCCGTTCAGCAGGCAGTGGCGACGGAAGCCGTCTACGTCGAAGCTGAAAGATTCGCCAGACGGCGTGATAACGGTTTTCGCTGCAAGATCCACCGTCAGTTCATAGCCTTCACTGGCCTCAGCTTCAATAAACAGCTGATCAACTATTTTTTCTTCAAGAACAATAGGCAACAGCCCATTCTTAAAGCAGTTATTGTAAAAAATATCAGCAAAACTGGGGGCAATAATCACCCGAAAGCCGAAATCTTCCAGCGCCCAAGGAGCGTGTTCACGGCTGGAACCGCAACCAAAATTGGTGCGGGCCAGCAACACGCTGGCGCCGCTGTAGCGTTTCTGGTTCAGCACAAAATCCGTGTTTAACGGGCGCTGGGAACTGTCCTGACCAGGCTGGCCCTCGTCCAGATAACGCAATGCATCAAACAGGTTGGGGCCGAAGCCGGTGCGTTTGATGGACTTCAAAAATTGCTTGGGAATGATCATGTCCGTGTCCACATTGGAACGGTCCATGGGGGCTACCAGGCCCTGGTGTTGGGTAAATGCGCGCATGGTCATTGTCTCCTGTGGCTCAGTTCAGCATTTCACGAACGTCAACAAAATGGCCGGCAATCGCTGCCGCCGCTGCCATAGCCGGGCTAACCAGGTGGGTACGCCCACCAAAGCCCTGACGCCCCTCAAAGTTACGATTAGAGGTAGACGCACAATGCTCGCCCTGCCCCAACTTATCGGCGTTCATGGCCAGGCACATAGAGCAACCGGGGTCACGCCATTCCAGGCCCGCTTCCAGGAAAATCTTGTCCAGCCCTTCGGCTTCGGCCTGCAACTTCACCAAACCCGAGCCCGGCACCACCATGGCCTGTTTCAAACTACCCGCCACTTTGCGGCCTTTAACCACCAGCGCCGCCTCGCGCAGGTCTTCAATCCGGCTGTTGGTACAGGAACCAATAAATATCCGGTCCAGCTTGATGTCGGTGATCAACTGATTGGGCAGCAGACCCATGTATTTCAGCGCACGTTCAAGCCCTTCCCGTTTTATCAAGTCGGTTTCTTTAGCCGGATCTGGCACCTGGCCGGCCACATTCGCCACCATTTCCGGGGAGGTACCCCAGCTTACCTGAGGCTGAATATCCGCACCTTCAAGCTCAACCACTTTGTCGAATTCGGCGTTCAAATCACTGTGAAAGGTGCGCCAATGAGCAGCAGCTGCATCCCAGGCTTCACCCGTGGGTGAAAACGGCCGACCCTTGACGTAATCAATCGTGGTGCCGTCTACCGCCACCATGCCAACGCGGGCACCAGCCTCTATCGCCATATTGCACACCGTCATCCGGCCTTCCATGCTCAAGCTTTGGATGGCTTCGCCGCCAAACTCGATGGCGTGGCCGGAACCGCCAGCGGTACCGATTTCACCAATAATCGCCAGCACTGCGTCTTTGGCGGTTACGCCTTTACCCAACTGGCCATTCACTTTCACCAGCATGTTTTTCATTTTCTGCTGCACCAGGCACTGGGTAGCCAGCACGTGTTCCACTTCCGAGGTGCCAATACCATGGGCCAAACAACCAAAGGCGCCGTGGGTCGTGGTATGGGAATCGCCGCAGACAATGGTCATGCCGGGCAAGGTTGCACCCTGCTCGGGCCCGATCACGTGCACTATGCCCTGGCGTTGGTCTTTAATCTTGAATTCAAGAATGCCGAACTCGTCGCAGTTGCTGTCCAGGGTTTCTACCTGAATGCGCGATACCGGGTCTACAATGCCGTCGATTCCCATGGCGCGGTCAGTGGTAGGCACGTTATGGTCGGGCGTTGCCAGATTGGCATCAATCCGCCAAGGCTTTCGGTTGGCCAGGCGCAGACCTTCAAACGCCTGCGGCGACGTCACTTCGTGCAGCAGGTGGCGGTCAATGTAAATAAGCGCAGAGCCGTCATCACGCTGTTTTACCAGATGATCGTCCCACAATTTGTCGTACAAGGTTTTACCCGCCATGATCGCTCTCTCATCGTTTTGGGGTTTAAAAATCGCATCACCGTTGATACGGCTGCGCCCTTTAAAATTCTGATTGTCTGAACAGTTTAAAGTGCCTGACCAATAACCTCAATTCATGTTTTTTATGCATATCATTCCTGTTTGGAATACTATCGAATAGAATGAAACGTTTCAGGGTGTTGTAGAAAGCACTTTTATCCGACGGCGGTCATGGTACCTATGGATTCCAACACGTTGCGCGCCTTTCTGGCCATTGTTGACCAGGGCTCGTTCTCTGAAGCCGCCGAGCAGCTGCACATTACCCAGCCTGCCATCAGCAAGCGGCTGGCCGCTCTGGAGGCCCAGCTCGGCGCCGAGCTGGTTGATCGCAGCCAGCGCCAGCTTAAGTTAACCGACGCCGGCGCTCGGCTGCTGCCCCACGCCAGGCGGATTCTGGATGAAATCCACAACGCCCGCATTGCCCTTTCGCCAAGCACCCGCGAAGTTGCCGGTGAACTACAGATTATTGCCAGCCACCACATTGGCCTGCACCACCTGCCAAGCTGGCTGCGGCGCTTCAAACGCGACTATCCGCAGGTCACCCTTGATCTTCAATTTATGGAATCAGACGCCGCCTACGCCCAGATGCGCAAACGCGGCGCCGAACTGGCGTTTGTTACCCTGAGCGATGGCATAGACCCGAACTTTAAGGTGTACGCCCAGTGGCCAGACCCAATGGCGTTTGTGGTCGGGCCAGAGCATCCGCTGGCAGCGCTAAAGCAGCCTGCTCTGGCGGACTTGTCTGGCCACGCTGCGCTATTGCCAGACACCAGCACGGGCACTTACCGGTTGGTCAGCCGGCTGTTTATGGAGGCCAACCTGCCGTTAAGCTCGCAGATGCCCACAAACTACCTGGAAACCCTGAAAATGATGACCAGTGTGGGTCTTGGCTGGAGCGTGTTGCCGGTGCGCATGCTAGACAGCAGCCTGCGGGTGCTGCCGGTAGCGCATTCAGTGGCGCGGCTGATGGGGGCTATCGGCCTGTCAGGCAGAGACTTGAGCGGTGCCGCCCAGTCTCTGCTGGCGATTGTGGAACAACAGGAAAAAGCCCGGCGTAGTGACCCGCTAAAGCGGGGACAGATTTGAAATCTGTCCCCTACCCACCGCACACCGCACACCGGGGACAGACTTAAAGTCTGTCCCCTATCCTCAGATTCGCGGCAAAGCGGGGACGGATTTGAAATCCGTCCCCTACCTCTCACCGCAGACTGGGGACAGATTTCAAATCTGTCCCCTACTTTCCTCTAGCTCAGGCGGCGGAGGCGGTGGTCGCAAACCGCGCCAGGCCGCGGCGAACGCCAGGGCGGTGACAACCGCGCTGCCCAGGAAGGCCGCGGAGGTGTCAATACCGTCTACCAGGAACCCCGCACCCCAGGCACCCAAAGCCCCACCGGCACCAAACGTTAACCCGCTATAAAGTGCCTGCCCCTGGCCGTGATGATGGCGGCCAAAAAAGCCTTGAATGTACTGCACCGACACCGCGTGTAACGCGCCGTAAGATGCCGCATGCAACAGCTGGGCAAATATCAGCACCGGCAGCACCGACGCCATTTCCGCAATCAGCAACCAGCGCAGCAGGCTTAGCAGCAAGGCCGCCAGCACAATGTGTCGCACGCTGAAACGCGCGCCCAGGCGATGCATCACCATAAACAGGACAATTTCGGCGATAACCCCCAGTGACCACAACAGACCAATGGCCAGCTTGCCGTAATCGTGCAGCTGCAGGTGAATACTGAAAAACGTGTAGTAAGAGCCGTGGGCCACTTGCAGCAAAAAGTTCATCACAAAGAACGCAATCACCGCAGGATGGGTCAGAATGGCCTTCAGGCTGCCCCGCGGAGACTTCTGGCTGCGAACGATTTTTTCAACAGGCAGCATCCAGGCCGACACCGCAATGCCGGCAAACAGCGGAATCAACAGCATCGGCAAATAGCGAATATCCACCCATTCCAGCAGTACGCCAATCAACGCCACGGCGGCAATAAAGCCTACCGAACCCCACAAGCGGATTTTGCCGTATTGGTTCCGCTGCGAACCCAGAACCTGAAGGGTGATAACTTCGTAAAGGGGCAGTACCGCGTTCCAGAAAAAAGTGAACGCCAGCATAACCAGCAGCAGGCCGGTAAAGCCCGGCTCTAGAAATACGCCAGCAAAACACAAGGAACCGGTGATCGTGCCGAAGCGAACCAACCGCACCCTTTGCCCTGTGCGGTCGCCCAAATGGCCCCAAACGCTGGGGGCCACAATTTTGGTAAGCTGGATGGTTGCCATCAAACTGGCGATTTGCAGATAGGAAAAACCCCGGCCTTCAAGGTAAAGCGACCAGTAAGGCAGCATCCCGCCCAACAGGGCGAAGAACCAGAAATACAAATTCGACAGGCGCCAGTGCGTCACTGTTACCCCTTACCTTTAATTCGCGCCGCTACCTTTCAGTACCATTTTCAAGCCAGTAGGGACGGATTTGAAATCCGTCCCTGAAGTACAAGCGAGTAGGGACGGATTTGAAATCCGTCCCTGATGAGAGAGGAGTAGGGACAGATTTCAAATCCGTCCCTGGTGTAGGAGCGAGTGGGGACGGATTTGAAATCCGTCCCCGGTGTCGTCCCCGATGTCTCGTCCCTGGTCTATCAAAGCTGGGGCAGCACCGGCGTGGTTACCCGCACATCGGCGTTCTGGCCACGGTGGCGCAAATAATGGTCCATCAGCACAATCGCCATCATCGCCTCGGCGATGGGCGTTGCGCGAATGCCCACGCAGGGGTCGTGGCGGCCGGTGGTGATAATCTCGACCGGGTGGCCGTCAACGTCAATACTCCGGCCCGGCAAGCGCAGGCTGGAGGTCGGCTTGAGTGCGATGCTCGCCAGAATGGGCTGGCCGGAGGAAATACCCCCCAGAATGCCACCGGCTTGATTCGACAAAAACCCTTCCGGCGTCATTTCATCCCGGTGCTGGGTGCCTTTTTGGTCAATACAGCCAAAACCGGCACCAATTTCAACGCCTTTTACGGCGTTAATGCTCATTAAAGCATGGGCAAGGTCTGCGTCTAGCCGGTCAAACACCGGCTCGCCCAGCCCCGGTGGTACGCCTTCGGCCACCACGTTAATACGGGCGCCAATCGAGTTGCCTTCTTTAACCAACGCTTTCATGTAGGCTTCCATTTCCGGCACTTTGCTGGCATCCGGGCAGAAAAACGGATTCTGGTGTACTTGCTCCCAATCCAGGGTTTCGGCTTTTATCGGGCCCAATTGGCTCAGATAGCCACGCACGGTAATGCCCAGGCGCTGCAACAGGAATTTGCGCGCAACGGCACCGGCGGCCACACGCATGGCGGTCTCGCGGGCCGAAGAGCGTCCGCCACCGCGATAATCCCGCTCACCGAATTTGTGGTGATAGGTGTAATCGGCGTGGGCCGGGCGAAACTGGGTGGCGATTTTTGAATAATCTTTGGAGCGCTGATCGGTATTTTCAATCAGCAGACCAATGGAGGTGCCGGTGGTGCGGCCTTCGAATACGCCGGAAAGAATGCGCACTTCATCGGCTTCGCGGCGCTGGGTGGTGTAGCGCGACGTGCCCGGTTTGCGGCGATCAAGATCGTACTGCATGTCTTCTTCAGACAGCTCAAGCCCCGGCGGACAGCCATCAATCACACACCCCAGAGCGGCCCCGTGGCTTTCACCAAACGTGGTCACCGTGAACAGTTTGCCAAATGTGTTTCCAGACATAATTCAGTATCTTATCCAGTTGTTATAAAAAGGGTATAAGGACCTTATCAGCTGTTCGCCAGGTATTTACGCAAGTCTTTAGCGGCAATGGCGAGCACCCCGTCGCCGCCGTTTTCAAACTCCAACCAGGTCAGCGGCAGCTGAGGATAAGCCGCATCCAGCTCTGGCCAGCTGTTACCGACTTCCACAATCAACAGACCGTTGTCGGTCAGCCGATCAGCGGCTCCGGCCAATATGCGATGGGCAATCTCCAGGCCGTCTTCACCGGCCGCCAGGCCCAATACCGGCTCATGGCCGAACTCCGCAGGCATGCCGGCCAGGTCCCGTGCATTCACATAGGGCGGGTTGCTCAGAATCACATCGTAACGTTCATTCAGATTGCTGAACACATCCGATTGCACGGTGCGCACCCGCTCGCCCAGTTGATGCAAGGCAATATTGGAATCGGCCACCGCCAGCGCGTCGGTGGAAATATCCGCCAGGTCAACCTCGGCGCTGTCAAACACCGTGGCTGCGGCAATACCAATGCAGCCGCTGCCGGTACACAAATCCAGAATACGCTCCACATAAACGTCGCCCAGCCAGGGCTGCAAGCCATTTTCCAGCAGCTCTGCCAGCGGTGAACGCGGCACCAGCACCCGTGGGTCTACGTTAAATGGCAGCCCCATAAACCAAGCTTCGCCCAACAGATAGGCCAGCGGAACCTGCTCTTCTACCCGGTGTTCTATGCGCTCCAGAATCAGCTCGCGCTCTTCGCGCACCAGGCGCGCATCCAGAAACAGGCTATTGTTTTCCAGCGGTAAATGCAGGCTGCGCATAACCAGCTGTACCGCTTCGTCCCAAACGTTGTCGGTGCCATGGCCAAAGTACAGCGGCGACTTGGCAAAACGGGAACAGGCGTAGCGCAAAAAGTCGCGTACGGTGGCCAAATCATCAACGGGGCTGGTCACAGCAAAAGAGTCCTGTCTGAACGGAAAATGGACAAACAGTATACGTGTTTTGGCTGTCTTGCGCGCGGCCTAAACCGCCAGCGGGCCTGAGCTGCTGTGGTCTTGCTCATAGCGGTCCAAAGCCGCTGCCATGCGCTCACGACCAAGCTGAATCAGCTCTGGTGCTTTGTGGAAATCGTAGCTGCGGCACACGTTTTTCGGAATATTCACCAACAGGTCAGGCGGGTAGCCGGCAATTTTGTACTGCACCAGCACGCTCTGCATGGTTTCAATGGCCAGGTTCATTACCTCGAACTTGCCGATACCCAGTTTTTCCCAGTTAATGGTCTGGCCTTCGTCCTGAGCTTTGCTGGTGCTTGTCGGCTCGGGCGATTTCGGGCTTTGTACCGCTTCTTCTACGGCCTGCTTACGCTGTTTTTTGGCGTTCTGCTTTTGCACTTCGCGGCTGATTTTATCTTCCGCAGGTTCGCCGTCGACTTTGCCGCCGGCCAACCCTTTCAATGTGTCCCAGTCAAACCAGCGCGACGCTTTTTCGCGCATGGCGCCCATCCACTCCTCACTGTCGTTATCGTCGTCCAGGCTGGTAAACGCCGCATCCGACAGGCGCTGGCGGCGGTCGTCTTCACCCGCCAGGTTCACCGCCACAATCAGGTCGGCGTGGGCCGAAATGGTCGGAATGATCGGCAGCGGGTTCAGGGTGGAGCCATCGACCAGCACCCGGCCGTTCAGCACCAGCGGCGTCACTACACCGGGAATGGCCACCGACGCGCGTATGGCTTGGTCCAGCGGGCCTTCCTGAAACCAGATTTCCTTGTGGCCCAGAAGGTCTGTGGCTACTGACGTAAACGCAATGGGCAGGTCTTCTATGCGCGTATCGCCTAGAATGTCGCTTACAATAGAAAAAATTTTGTCACCACGAATAGCGCCCACCGCGCTAAAAGTTACGTCCAGCAGCCTAAGCACATCAAACTGCCCTAATCCCGTTACCCAGTCTTTGTACTGCTGCAGTTTTCCCGCGGCGTACATGCCGCCCACCAGCGCCCCCATAGAGCAACCGGATATGGCAATAATTTCATAGCCGCGCTCGTTAAGCACTTCAATAGCGCCAATATGGGCATAGCCGCGGGCACCGCCGCTGCCCAGGGCGAGCGCTACGGTAGCGCGCTTTTGCCGAGACGCCGGCTTTTTGTCTTTGCCGGTTTCCGGCGCACCGGCAGAATCCAGGCCGCCGCTTTCGACCACCCCGGAACTGCTGCTCGCAGCAGTTTTCGCGGGACCTGCCCCCAGGCTTTCGCCAGCAGCTGCAACAGCCTTGTCATCGTCTTTAGATGTCATGCCATCACCTTGAAATAACTAAAATTTCCACACGGTTACCCTTGCGCAGCGGATCTGACTGAACGATGCTCGGGCCCACCACCACTAACTGCTGGCGTTCCTTCACAATGCCAGTTTGCACCAGCAAATCAGACATGGATTCACCGGCCGTGCGCGCGCGAGCCATGGCGTCTTCCAGCGGCTCGCTGCCTTCCAGTTCCGAGTAGGTGATCAGTATCACGGTACTGCCGTCGGCATCGGCCCAGTCCCGTAACATGCGGCGGTCCTTTGATTTCCAGTCAAAGCGCACAATAAAGCCGTCTTGCCAAGATACGATTAGAGGCCCGCGAATGCGACTTTGCAGGGATCCCAGGCCTGGCACCACGGCGCCCGAGCCAACCTCGAAGTGCTCTACCCAGACGTATTCGCTCTGGTTACCGCGGGTAACCGTATACACCAGAGTTAGCCAGCGCTGGCCGTCTTCGCTGACGGTGCCCACCACCAGGTAATCCTGTGCGGTATCCCGGCCAAGCAGCATGGATTTGTCAAAAATCTGATTGGCCCACACGTTGCTGCGGCCGCAGCGCACGCCTGTACATTCGAACAAGATGTTAGCGCCGGAATTCAGCAGCTCCTGGCGATAGTGATTCAACGCACCCACCCGGCTGGCGTCTGCGTTAATGCGATACAGCAGGCTGTTGCCGGATACCGGCAGCCGAGCCATCACATCGGAGCGAATTTCGCTGTTAATCTCTCGCACCGGGCTGAACAGCACAAGATGCCCGCCCGACTCCAACGGCCGGGTTTCTTCCAGCTGTGACAACGGAAACGGCTCTGGAGCTGTCTCCGGAAACGCTGCCAGTGCCTGTTTGCTGCTAACAGCAAGCATCACTCCCAGTGTTAGCGTAGCTCCAATAACAAAATTTTTCGCACATCGACCATGCAACACAGCATCACCTATTGATTCAAAAATCGTTTAACGGCCTCGGTCACCGGGCGGGTATCACCGTCCAGATGACAGTGGTGGCCGCCGGGAACATCAACCTGCTGGAAATCTTTAATCACTTGGGTGCGGACTTGGGTAGTGTCGGCGTTGTCTGCCAATAACCCGGATTGCGCCCGTACAAATAACGTTGGCGTGCTCAGCGCCGCCAAAGACGCCAGCACCTGTTGTTCTGACAGCGTCAGCGCCGAGGGGTGCCGCAACCGCGCATCGGTGCGCCACAACCAGCCGCTTTCCACTTTTTGCATATTACGAGGTATAAGGGCCAGAGCAGCTTCCGGGCTCAAAGGACTCAGGCCGCCGGCCCGTACCTTCGCCGCTGTTGCCAGGTCCGGATACAACGCCGGCTTGCTAGAGCCCGCCAGGCGTTTGCTGATGGAACGGCGCAACTGGGGAATCATTTCGTGTTCGTGACGGCTGAGCGCACCCAGGCTGTCAATCAGCACCAGTTTGCGCACCCGCTCGGGGAATGCCGCAGCGTATAGCGCCGCAACAATGCCGCCAAGGGAGTGCCCAACCAAGTCCAACGGAGTCTTGTCAGCGTCAAAATGAAGCTCGATCAGTTCGGCAAGATCCGCTACATAATCCATCAACACATAATGTTGCCCCGGCGGGCGATGGCCGGAATGGCCGTGGCCTGCAAAATCAAACGCGTAAACGTCACCAAGACGAGTCAGTTCCGGTGCCAGATGGGTAAATGTATCGCTGTTATCAAGCCAGCCGTGCAGCAACAACATTGGCCGCAGGTTCGCGGCTTCGGGCTGTGCGGGCCAGCTCAAACCCGCCAGCGTGATGTGTTCCAGCGGCCATAGAGCTTCCCGCCCGGCGGTAAATTCTGTACCTGTATCCGCCAACGCGGCAGCAACTTCGGTCATCGGGTACCTCAGAGTGTATGGGTGGGGCGGTCAGAACTCAGCGAACCCGCCAAATACGACTCGATTTTGGTTCTGGCCAATTCAGCGTCGTCACTAAACTGTACGCCAATACCGGCCGCGCGGTTCCCTTGTGCGCCTTTTGGTGTAATCCAGATAACCTTGCCAGACACCGGCAGCTTCTCCGGTTCGTCCATCAGGTTGAGCAGCAAAAACACCTCGTCACCAAGCTGGTACTGCTTTTGGGTGGGAATAAACAGGCCACCCTGGCGGATATAAGGCATATACGCAGCGTAGAGCACTGCTTTGTCTTTAATGGTCAGGGTTAATATGCCACTGCGATTTCCGAATCCGGACCCCATAACAAATACCTTATCTGTGGTGTATCAATAAATGGTTCAATAAACGTTTCGGCAAACGCATCAATAAATATTGGTTAATCATAACAGTAGCGAGACCGATGCGGGTATTTGCCGGCTCTTCAATCAACATTAGCCTGCGCGGCTATCTCAGCCGGCACGCTGGCGTTTTGGCATCAGTTGTTGCCACGCCAGCAGCAGCCGGCTGGCTTCCAGCTCCGGGCTGGCATTGTATACAACGGCTTCACGCCCTTCACGCACCGCGCCCAGCAATTCATGGGCGCGCCAGGGCGGATTGCAGCCGGCCAGGAAGCGCAGCATATCCGCGGCTTCATGGTGCGCCGGCTCACCCCCGGCGCTCAGGCGGGCCAGGTCTGCCGCCCAGCCTTCAAACAGCCACAGGGTCTCATCCAGCCCCAGGGCTTTGAAGGCTTTGGCAGCATCGGCCAGGGTCATCTGGTTTTTCATAAAATCGCGAAAACCGCAAAAAGCCGCGTCGTGCAGCGCTATAAAGCCGCTGTTCAGATAATCCAAAGCCAGCCTCGGGGCATTGCCAGCCAACATCAACGCTTTCGCCACGGAAGTGCTTTCCGGCTGCTTTTCAGGTGGTAGCAGGGCCAGTTGGCCCACCAGCCAGCGTTCGGCGTCCGCTGCCACGGGTACCGGCAACGTATGAGTCTGACAGCGCGAGCGAATCGTCGGCAACAACGGCCGGCCACTTTCCTGTAACAGCAACAGCACGGTATCACCGCTGGGTTCTTCCAGGGTTTTCAGCAACGCATTGGCGGCGTTAATATTGAGCTGGTCGGCGCGATCAATAATCGCGATTTTACGATGACCCACCTGAGGTGACGCAGAAGCAAAATTAATCAATTCCCTGATTTGAACAATGCGCACCATGCGCGATTTTTCAGGGGCGTATACCCGCACATCGGGATGGCTGCCGGCACGCTTCAATTCGCACTGTTTGCAGTGGCCACAGGCTTGTGGCATTCCCTGCGGGTCGGTTTGCAGCTGATCACACAGCAACAAACCGGCAACCGCATCGGCCCAGACACGTTTACCAACACCGCGCTCGCCATTAATAATCAGTGCGTGGGGCAGCCGCGACTCCGCCAGCTGTTTCTGCACGCTGTGCCAGGCTTTTGCCAGCCAGGGCATATCGGTCGCCATATCGGTGTCCTGGTGTATCAACCCTTTGCCTCGCTGCTCGCTTAGAATGATTCGCTCGATTGAGCGGGAGACCCGCCTGAACCCGCGCCCGCCTGCCGGCGCTGCCGTTTCATACGGGCCAGCAAGCGCCGCAGAAGGCGGATATCCGACGCCGGCTGCGCAACTGCATCAACCGTTTTGCGACTATAGTAATGAGTATTGACCACACCGGCAAAAACTCTGGCAGAATCCGCCAGCGCCGGTTCCGCCCGTGCCAGCCGTTCAGCCAGTCCCAGGGGCGTTTCACCCTGGCGTACGGGTACACCAACACCTTCGCAAAACCTTTGCCAACGCTTAAGTTGACGCGCCACGCCGGTATGGCGACCGCCCTGCCGGCCGCGCCAGGCACTGATCAACCCGGCCAACAGCAGTGCGGCCGCCACAGTGCCGGCGCTAATATAACCCAGGTCGCGCATGGTAAGGTCACCGGGCAAGCGCGACAGCAGGTCCATCTGGCTCTGGCCCTGATACCCTACCACCCAGCGTTGCCACTGATAATTGATGCGGTCCAGCTGCAGGCTGGCCCAGGTCAGCAGCGGCAAGTTGCCGTACTTTTGCGGCGACAACCAGCTGTCTTCCAGAAACGAACCTTCTTCTGCCATCGCCTCGCGCAGGCCGGATTCAATGCGCGACGGCGCAATCGCCGCGGTCGGGTCAAGCCGAATCCAACCCGCACCCTCAAACCAGCCCTCTACCCAGGCGTGGGCGTCGTACTGACGCACAATCAGGTATTCGTCGCCGGCGCCCGGTTCACCGCCCTGATAACCAACCACCACCCGCGCCGGAATACCGGCAGCACGCAGCACAAAGGTCATGGCGCCGGCGTAGTGGGCGCAAAAACCGCGTTTCACATCGAACAACAAGGCATCAATACCGTTATCCGGCATCACAGGCGGCCGCAGCGTATAAAAGTATGGCTGCTCGCGGAAACGTTGCAGCAGAGCAGCGGCTACACCACGGTCGTCATACCGGCTGCGCAGTTCGTCAGCCAAAGCCCGCGCCTGCGGGTTGCCTCGGCCGGGCAATTGCAACAATTGACGGCGCTGCGCCGGTGGCAGTTGCGCGTCGGGGTTAACCGGAGTCGTTTCCAGGGCCAGGCGATAGCGCACACTGGTGTCCGCGGGGCGACGGAAGCGAAACAGATCTTCGTCTATTTCTTCAATATTGGGCGATGCCGCCACCGAATCCGCCAGCGCGAACGCCCAACTCTGATCGGTGGGTTCCAGCAATATTTCGTATTGGTTTGCGTCCAAGGGCCCGGAAACGCCTTCGATTTCAACCCGCCCCAAGCGCCGGAAGGCTGGCTGCGCAGACTGTTTCCAGGTTGCGCCGTCAAGATAATCCAGCGTCAGGCCGCGCCAATAGCGTTGCGCCTGGGGTGGTGTCTGCCCGCCGAAGCTCACACGAAACGCACGCTCGCTGCTCTGGGCCAGGCTGGAAATATCGCCCGGGGTCATCTGATCGCTTATGCCGCTGCGGGCCTGGCCCGACACCAGCGGTACACTCCACAGCGGCGCCATGCGCGGAAAGAACACAAACAGCACAATCACCACCGGCAGCATTTTTAGCAGCAAGCCAGCCAGGCGGCGGCCGCCAGAGCGCACGCCCGCGGGCAGTTCAGGCGCGTTCAGCACCTGCAAACCCAGCAGCAATAACACCACCGCGGTAAAATTCAACAGGGTCCAGTGTATGGCCTGATGAAACAAAAAATTCACCGCAGCCATGTACAGCAATATGAAAAACAGCACGTAAAAATCACGGGCGCTGCGGGTTTCAAGCCACTTAAGCGCCACGCACAGCACAAAAAACGACGCGGCAGTGTCTACCGTGAACTGGCTTTTTACGGTGGCCACGTACAATCCGCCCAACACCACCACCAACCCCGTTCGCCACCATCGCCCAGGTAAGCGTACACGGCCCAGGCGCGCCAGCCAGCGCCAGGCCATCAGCGCAACACACACCACCAAAAGCCAGGTCGGCAGTCGGTCCCACTGTGGCACCAGCAATAGTGTAAAGGCCGCCACCAGCCATAAAAGCGCCTTGCCAGGCAGTTGCGCAGCCTGCACTTGAACGCCTGAACCGAGGGTTGGCGAAGGTTGCTTGTTACGTCGGCGGAAGGTCATTGCGGGCTCCCGTTGCTGGCGACATCCAGCGACTCCGGGTCGGCGCTAGTGGATTTCAAACGACTGCCAAAGCGGCGGGGCTGGTGGTCACGGGGTTTCTCTAGTCCCCACACCGCCAGCGCGCGCTGGCAGCGCAATGCGTGGGCAGCGCCGCTGTCCGGTTCTATCAGCTGCCCCGGCAAACTCAGCCCGTAGCGCACATCCAAGCGTTGGCGGTTATCCACCAGAAACGCCAGATAACTTAAACGCATTTCGCTACTTGCGCCTATAAACGCCTGAAAATCCAACCATTGCGGATTGCCAGTTTGCCCTTGCCAGTCCGCCACCACCAGCTGCCCGGTCCGGGCAAAACGTTTCCACAGCACGCGCTGGCTGGAATCGCCTTCGCGCCAGGGCCGTAAATCGGCGCTGTCTGAACCGGCCTGAACACTGGCCACCGCCTCGCTTTCGCCGTCCTCGGCTGTGGCGCGCAGTTCGGGCGCAGTGATGGGTTTTGCAAAGGCCAGGCCGGCTGACACCGGTCGCAACCAGGACCAGGCTTTCAACAGCCCAAAGGGATAACGGGTTTCTATTCGAATTCGGTCCGGGCGCACATAACCACGGCGCGGCGCCCAAACCAGCACAGACACATCACGGCTTTGCCCGGCTGGCACACTCACCCACACCGGCAACGAACCCCCACTGCTAACCTGCACCGCAATGGCGTCGTCTTTACCAGCGGTCAGGCGCAAGCTGAACGGCACCGTGTCACCGGCAACGGCCTCTCCCGCCCGGCTCAGAGCCAGAATCAAACCCGCCAGATTACGGTGGGTCTGGTGCATGGCGCCCACAAACACTCCGCCAAGTACAAAGGTCAGCATGTAAATCAGGCTATTTTGATAGTTGATGCCGGTAATCAGCATAATCAATAGCAGCGCACCGAACATCACGCCGGCACCGGTAGGCAGAATAAACAGATTTTTCTGGCTGAACGTCTGGCGGTCAGATCTGGGCAGGCGTCGATTCACCCAGCGCTGCCAAAAACCATCAGTTGTCGGTTTCATAGTCGTCATTAATCCAGTATACGTAACAGCCTTTCGCGAATCCCCAGCGTATAGACAAATCGCCTAATAAATTTTCCTCAAAAAGAATACGAGAGGTTTTCCCTTTGATAGCGGCTAAACCCATCAGCGCTGTTAAATTTGCCCGGCTTCAGGCCCACGCCAGCCAGTGCAGCGACTTTATTTGCCTGGGCGCTCCCGGGGCGGAAGCTGGCCGCGGCGAGCGCTTCGGTTTCACCGCCCTGGCAAACATAACCGTAACGCTCGCAGGCAGCGATGTATACGCCGATAAAGCTACGTTGGCCCGTACCGCGCACTTTATGGAAAACCAGCTGGCGCAGATGAAAAGTCAGCCTTCGCTGGTTGACGAGCCGGCGTCGCAAACCACACCCTGGCTGAGCGGCGGCTGGCTGGGTTTCGCCAGTTACGAGTTGGGCTATCGGCATTTGAAAGCTCCGACGAATACGACAACAGCCGCTTTACCCAGCGCCGACCGCAATCCATTGCCTGCCATGCAAGCCGGTTTGTACCTGTGGATGGCGAGCTGCGATCGGCAAAGCGGACAATATTACCTGTGGATTCACCCCCAGTGCGCAGCGGCAACCCAGGCGCAACTGGCGCACTGGCAAAAGCAAGATAGCGAAAGCCCGTACACAGGTGAACAGGGGCAAAAGGAAGATTCAGCCTCGCCCCTGCCTGAACAACACTGGCGCATGACCCAAGCCTTTGCGCCACGGCAATCCGCGACAGACTTTATGGCCGGCGTTGAACGGGTGAAAGAGTATATTCTGGCGGGCGACTGCTATCAGGCCAATTTGTCCCAGCAGTTCAGCGGGCAGTACCGGGGCGACCCCTGGCGCGCCTATCAGGCGCTTGCCAGCGCGCACCCTACGCCCTACGGCGCCTTTCTACGGCTCGGCGACCAGGCCATTGTATCGGCCTCGCCGGAGCGTTTTCTTCAGATCAGCGGCGATACCGTGCGCACCAGCCCTATCAAAGGCACACGGCCACGGGGCAAAGATGCCGAGCAGGATCGCGCCCTGGCGCAGGAATTGATGGATTCAGAAAAAGACCGGGCAGAAAATCTGATGATTGTGGATCTGCTGCGCAACGATCTGGGCCTGAACGCGGCCACGGGGTCTGTGCGTGTGGATAAACTGTTTGCGCTGGAGTCTTATCGCAACGTGCACCACTTGGTAAGCCACATTCGTGCGACGCTGGCGCCCGGAGTATCGCCGCTGCGGGCGTTTTTCGATGCTTTTCCGGGTGGTTCGATTACCGGCGCGCCAAAAATTCGCGCCATGGAAATTATTCAGGAGCTGGAGCCCCACTGGCGCGGCCCTTACTGCGGATCGGTATTCCATCGCAACTTTGACGGCCAGCTAGACAGCAGCATCGCCATCCGCACCCTGGTGTGCGACAACACCGGCGCCATCCATTGCTGGGGCGGCGGCGGCATAGTTACGGATTCAGAAGCCGAAAGCGAATATCAGGAAACCCTGACAAAAGTAAAACCGCTGATGGATTGTCTGGAACAAGAAGGCGGGCTGTAGGTTAGTAATATACAGGCCCGCCTTCTTGTTCATCAATTTCCGCCCTGGCTCTGAAAGTTCTGCCACACAGGTCCAGAATTCTCAGGCGCTGTGTATCAAGCTGGCCTTCAGGAATTCCTGCTTCAAGTCCTTAAACGTCTGCACCGCCGGGAACTGCGGAAATTCGCTGATCACGTTTTGCGGCGCGTGGAACAAAATACCGGCCTCAGCCTGCGCCAGCATGGTGGTGTCGTTGTACGAATCGCCGGCGGCAATCACCCGGTAATTCAGCAGTTGGAAGGCGCGAACCGACTGGCGCTTGGGGTCACGCTGGCGCAGCAGGTAGTTGGTAATCTGACCGTTGTCCGCTACTTCCAGTTTGTGGCACAGCAACGCAGGATGGCCCAGCTTGGCCATCAGCGGCATGGCAAACTCGTAGAAAGTGTCTGACAGAATCACCACCTGAAAGCGCTCGCGCAGCCAGTCCAGAAATTCTGCGGCACCGGGCAGCGGGTCCAGCCCGCCAATCACTTCCTGAATTTGCGGCAGACCGTAACCGTGTTGGTCTAACAGCTTCAGGCGCTGCTTCATCAGCACGTTGTAATCAGGAATGTCGCGGGTGGTTGCCTTGAGTTTTTCAATGCCGGTCTTCTCCGCAAACGCAATCCAGATTTCTGGAATCAATACTCCTTCAAGATCAAGGCATGCCAGTTCCACAGTGCTCTCCTGTTTCATCAATAAGGGAAGATTCGGTTGCCATCACAGTGCTACGCACCCGCATCGGTTCGCTATGATAGAAAAAACCGCACGGAATTGCATCGCTCTGCAAACAGCCCGTCAGAGCACGGGTAGCTCTACATTCTCGAACAGCGCTTCAATCTCAGCGCGGTTGCTCTGTTTAGACACAACCTGATCCACTACGTCGCGGGTCAGGTGGGGAGCAAAGCGCTGGATGAAATCGTACATGTAACCACGTAAGAAGGTGCCCTTGCGGAAGCCAATGTGGGTAATGCTGCTGTCGAAGAGCTTGCTGGCGTCTAGCACCACCAGGTCAGTGTCTACTGTCGGGTCGTACGCCATGCTGGCAATAATGCCCACGCCAAGCCCCAGGCGCACGTAAGTTTTGATCACGTCGGCGTCGGCGGCGGTAAACACCACCTTGGGAATCAGGCTTGCGCTTTTGAAGGCTTCATCAAGCCGCGAGCGACCGGTAAAGCCGAATACATAGGTTACCAGGGAATATTCCGCCAGCTTGGCAAGAGTCAGCTCCGGTTCCGCTGCCAGCGGGTGGTCTTTGGGTATCACGATGCAGCGATTCCAGCAGTAACAGGGCATCATAATCAGGTCGTTGAACATTTCCATGCCTTCGGTGGCAATCGCGAAATCGGCCGTGCCGGTGGCGGCCATTTCTGAAATCTGGGTGGGCGTACCCTGGTTCATGTGCAGAGACACGTCTGGATAGGCGTCCAGAAACCCACGAATCACCGGCGGCAAGGCGTAACGTGCCTGGGTGTGGGTGGTGGCTATGCTCAAGTTACCGGCGCGCTGATCACTGAATTCCTGGGCAATCTTTTTGATACCCTCGGCGCGGCGTAAAATTTCGCCGGCTTCGCGCACAATAATCTCGCCGCCCGGGGTAATGCGGGTCAGATGCTTGCCACTGCGGGCAAAAATCTCAAGCCCCAGTTCGTCTTCCAGCAGGCGAATCTGTTTGGAAATGCCCGGCTGCGACGTAAATAAACTCTGCGCCGTAGCAGACACGTTCAGGTCGTGGTGCGCAACCTCCCAGATGTAGCGTAGCTGTTGTAATTTCATTCGCCGGGTTGCTCCTTGGGCGACCGGCGCAACGGACCGATTCGCAATACTGAATTAAAATTTGAATCCAATCATTTTACGCATAAAAAGATTACTTTTCATTCTTTTTTCGCATAATTAATACTCAATCACCCGCCGAAACGGCGGCAGCGAATCCAGCAACAGCTGGCCATAGCGCCGCGCCACAATGCGCCGGTCCAGAATGGTCACCCGCCCGGTGTCTTCTTCGGTGCGCAGCAAGCGCCCTACTGCCTGAACCAGCTTAATAGAGGCTTCCGGCACGGTAATCTCCATAAACGGATTACCGCCGCGCTGGGTCACCCACTCCGCCAGGCTGGCATCAATCGGGTCATTGGGTACTGAAAACGGCAAACGGGTAATCACCACGTGGTGCAGGTACTTACCCGGCAGGTCTATGCCCTCGGCAAAACTGGCAACGCCAAACAACACGCTGGGCCGGCCTTCATCCACCCGCGCGCAGTGTTGGCGCAGCACTTCGCCTTTGGCCATGTCGTCCTGGGTAATAATCAGCCCGGGGTAGTCACTGGCTAGAGCGTCCCTTACCTGGTGCATCTGGCGCCGCGACGTAAACAACACCAGGGTCGCGGTTTCCCCTTGCCACAGCGTGGGCAGGCGTTCAATCAGCTCTTCCAGAAAACCGTCGTCGGTGGGCATGGCCTTCATGGCCGGCACTTCCACCGTGGCCATCTGCTGGTAACGGAACGAGCTGGGCACCACCAGGTAGCGGGCGTCTTCCGGCAATCCCGCGCGGGAGCGAAGGCGATCAAATTTACCCAAAGCAGTCAGCGTGGCGCTGGTTAATACAGAACCGTAGGCCCGCGACCACAGCCGCGTATACAGCAGGTTGTCGGCTAAAACCGGCGAGCTGTAAAGGGTGATGTCCTCGGCGTGGTCCCAGCGCTGGCGCACTGTCCAGCGTGCCGGCGGCGGGCTTTTTGTTTCCTCACACCAGGCCGCCCAAAGGTGCAGCTGCTCTTCGGAGCGGCTGTGGAAAGAGCCAATCACCGGATACCAGGATTCTGCCGTTGCACGGTCAATATCGTGGGTTTTGCGCTCGTCAAGGGCACCCTGAAGCTCTTCAGCCAGAGCACCCAGGTGGCGTGAAAAATTAGCGCTGGCAATGCGCGCTTCCGCCGCCAGTACCGCCATGGCATCCGGCAGCTGGCCTTCGGGATAGCGCCACTGGGCCGAGCGGCGCTCTTCGTTAAATTCCCAGGTAATATTGTGTTCGCAGTATTCGTATACCCGGGTGACCACCAGGTCGACTTCCCGCGCGGCTTCGCTGATGCGCTCCAGGATTTTTGACCCCTGGGTGCCCGGGCTCAGGTGCGGCTGCATTTTTACCAGCATCTGCGACAACTGTTTTAGCCAGTTGCGAGTAGAGTTCAGCGAAATGGACGCGGCGAAGTGATTCAGCGCTTTGTCTGGCAGGTGGTGGGCTTCGTCAAATATAAACAGGGCGTTTTCCGGCTCTGGCAGTATCGCGCCGCCGCCCAGAGCGAGGTCCGCCAGCACCAGGTCGTGGTTGGCTACGACTATATCGGCGGCGTCCAGATCTTTGCGGGCTTCAAAAAACGCACAGCTGTCAAAATAGCTGCAGTGGCGATTGGTGCACTGGCGATGGTCGGTGGTTACCTGGCGCCAGATATCGTCCGGAATCTGCTCCGGCCAGTGGTCGCGGTCGCCGTCCCACTTGCGTGCGCCGTAGCTGGCCAGCATTTCCTCGAAAAACGCGCGGGTACCGGGTTCCTCTTTACCCGGTGCATCCAGCAAAAACAGCGGCATGGTGTCACTGTCGCCATTGCCTTCGTCGTGCAGGCGGCCTTCCAACCGAGACATACACAAATAGCGGCCGCGGCCTTTGGCCAGGGTCCAGTTTATATCCAGCTTGCTGTGTTTTTTCAGGTCTGGCAGGTCTTTCAGAACAATCTGGTCTTGCAGCGCCACCGTGGCAGTGGAAATCACCAGGGTTTTATTCAGGGCTTTGGCCACCGGAATGGCGGCAATCAGGTAGGCCAGGGTTTTACCGGTACCGGTACCGGCTTCCACCACGCACGCCGAAGGCGGTGACGTACGCTGGCCATCGTTGTCGGTGATGTCGCCCATATAGCGGGCGATTTCGGCAATCATCAGGCGCTGGCCATAACGTGCACGCACCTGCTTACCCGCCAACATGTCGCGGTAACCCTGCTGTATCTGCTGTTTGGTTTGTTCGCTCAGGGCCATCAGCGCGGGCTCATCCAGTCGCGTACAATACCCAGTCGAAATTGTTGCCCTTGCCTGCTTAACACCACGCCATCCTCAGTAATTTCTTCCACCCGCAGGCCTTGAAAACTATCGCCCGGCCGCAGATTCTGGTTATTGATCATTACCCTGCGGGCCTGTGGCACCGAGGCAAATATGTGACTGTTTACCGTCAAATCCGGCACGCTGCGCTGGAACGACAGCGGCAGCTCAACCAAGTGCGGAACACGCACGCCCTCTGCGCTGCCTGCAGACGCCCTGGCGCCTGTGGAAGACAGCGGGCCAATCTGGTCCCAGCCCTGGTTATTGCGATTGCCATTGCTATCAACCGCACCGCTGCTGCCGTAGCCCGACGGCACAATCACCGTCGGTGATTGATACTTTGAAGGAAACGCTGATTGCACGTCTGCCGGCTGCGGCGCTGGAATCGCGTCCACAAGGCTCTCGTCAACAAGAATCTTTGCCGCAACACCCTCGCCCACTGCCGGTGCAGAAATGACGGCCACGCCGGCCGGCGCCTGTTCTGGCGCACTTAGGTTCGTCACGGCGTCGTCTTGCGAGGGCCAAAACACATAGGCCAGTATCCCGGCATTCAGCAGCAAACCCGCAGCCAACAAAGCCTGAACTGGCCAGCGCCGTTTTGGCGGGCGATGAATAAGCTGCAGCTGGCGCCCCAAATCCGGCACTTTGCCTTGATGGCGTTCACTCTCCGATTTACGCAGCGCATCTAATATATAGGACATGCCCTAACCCTCAGGCGGCGCGGACGCCGCTGTATTAGTGGTCAGAACGTCGCCTTTGTCTTGCAGGTGCGGCACCGCTGCGTTCAGATCATTGTGCATCTGAATCACCGTCATGGCGCCGGCCACGCCGTCTTCAGTCAAACCCTTCCGGCCCTGGTACCAGCGCACCTGGTCTTTGCTGGAGCGACGCTTTAGTTCGGCGTTGAGTGCTTGGTCGTCAGCGGTCAAACGGTCCACCAGCTCCATCATGCGCGCGCTTAACCACAGGTTTTCGCCGTTGGCGCCGCTAAAAGGGCTGTTTGGGCGCAGGTATTCCGGGTACTGCCACAGCACCCGATAATCCCCAAACCACAGCGGTTCCAGATCGCTAAAGGCAACGCTCACCGGCCCCTGCTGCGTCAGCAGCTCAGCCTGCTGCTGGTGCAAACGCCGCAACACCACGTAGCGGTCGCGGGTATTGTCAACATCGCTGTGCAATCTGCTTTCTAATCCGGCCCTTAATTTTAAAATGGCCGGCCGGTCAATCAGTTCCAGGCTTAGTCGGGTTCCGGTGCGCTCCAGGCAGCCAAATCCCTCATCCCGGGCAAAATCACAGGCTATGGGCGCTTGTTGCGGCTGGTAGTTAATCTGCCAGGCGCCAAACAACTGCACAAACGCCGCCGAAAGCTCGAGGCTGTGCGCCTGCAGTTCAAACTTTGTCAGCCCATCAGCGCTGCCGACTGTTTCGGCAACCGTTGCCGGCGCGGCAGTATCGCGTTTTATACGCCCACTGCGCTGAGTCGCTTCGTCGTCTGCCAGTGCCGCTTCTGTTATTGGACTTTCAGCAGCCGGGGAGGAAATAAGCCCGTCAAAATCGCCATTGTTCCAACGCTGTACAGCCCACAGGGTTAACACCACGGCCATCAACAGGGACGCCAGAAGCGGGCCGAGGCGGCGCAGCCTGGATACTTCCAGCCCGCTGAAAGGATGGCTGCCGCGAACCTCCCGCGCCGCGGTGCGGATATGGACCGCTGTAATTTCGTGTTCGCCCTCGGCGTAGGCGCCCAACAACGCGCGATCGCTGATCAGGTTAATCAGTCGCGGTATGCCCTGGCTTTCGCGAAATAAACGCCGCCTGGCAGCGCGGCTAAACAATTCGCCGCGCACACCGGCCACGCTGAGCCGGTAACGCAAATACGCAGCCAACTCCTGGCAATTGATCGCTTTAAGGTGATAACGCGCCGTAATGCGCTGGTTCAGCTGCCGCAGCTGCGGTAACGCAAGAATGTTCTGCAGCTCGGGCTGGCCCAGCAGCACAATCTGCAACAGTTTTTTCTCGGCGGTTTCCAGGTTGGTCAACAGGCGCAGCTGTTCGAGCACACCCGCTGACAAATTCTGCGCCTCGTCAATAATCAGAACTTTGTGCCGACCGGCAGCGTGGGCTTGAAGCAGATGATGGTTAATCAGGTCTACCAGCTGTTTGATGCTGGCGTCGTCGCGGTGGGGTATTTCCAACTCGTCGCAGATCACCATCAGCATTTCAGCGGCAGACAGGCGCGGGTTGATAATCAACGCAATGTCGGCATTTTGCGGCGCGTTTTCAATAAAACAGCGGCAAATGGTGGTTTTCCCGGTGCCCACTTCCCCGGTAATCACAATAAAACCGCCCTGCCCGGGAATGCCATACATCAAGTGCGCCAGGGCTTCTTTATGGCGCTCACTGAGGTACAAATAGCGCGGGTCAGGCGCTATGGAAAAAGGGGGCTCGCGAAAACCGAAGAAGTCGTAATACATGGTTACGCTAATATCCCGTTTGGCTAATTCATGAACCTGCTGTGCGAGAGTTTCCCTAACAATTTGAAATCATTAACAAATTAAAATTAGGAGTCATCAACCAATTAGAAGTCATCAACCAATTAGAAGTCATCAACCAATTAAAAGTCATCAAGCATCAGGTCGTCACTGTCGTCGGCGGCAAACGGATCCCGCTGTACCTTGCCGTCGTTAATCAGGAAGTCGCGACGCTGCATATACGCATTGCGAACAAACACGTAACGGTCACCGGAAATCAGCTTTTCAGCCGGAATCAGGTCAGCGCGTATGTCCACTATCTGCACACCGCGGGCGTAAACGTTGTATGGGCTTTCAATTTCGTCCCAGGTGGATGGCAATACAAAGCTGTCGATACCAAAGCCTGAAAAATCCCGCGGGTTGGACGGCCCCAGCACGGGCAACATCAGGTAAGATCCGGCGCCCGAACCCCAATAGCCCAGGGTTTGGCCGAAATCTTCCGGGCGCTCGAGCAAGTCCCAGGCGGTGGCCACATCAAACATGCCCGCTAGCCCGAACACCGTGTTAAAGGTAAAACGGCCGGCGGCCACAACGGCCGACTCAAGCTTGAGCTGCAACACGCTGTTGGTAAAATTGCTGACTTCACCCAAATTACTGAACACATTGGTAACGCCACGGTCCACGAACTCCGGCATAATCGCACGGTAACTCTGGGCGATCGGCTTCAGAAACCAACGGTCCAGGCCTTCGTTAAAAGCAAACACCTTGCGGTTCCAGTTTTCATAGGGATCGCGCTTGTGCTTGCTGGAGTTCGTGGTCAAGGGCGCAGATTCAGTAAACCCTGCGCTTACCCGTTGCTCTGCTGTCTGTGTCGATTCCTGGGCCTGTATCGATGCTTGGGCCTGGGCTTGGCCGGATGCGAATAAAAGAATCAACGCCAGCGTCGCTAACACGCCACGGGGAAGCATAAACAGTGAGCAAGGCCAGAGATTGAATTGGGTCATGTTAAGCTCTTTTGCATTCTATATTTACAAACGGAGAGATCGATGTCGGTACCGGGAAATCTAGTCAACACAATCACAGCTCCCCTGCGCTGGGGTGATATGGACGCCTACGGGCACGCCAACAACACAGTGTACTTCCGCTTCTTTGAGGAAGCTCGAATTGTCTGGTTGGCCGACATCAACATCGGCATGAGCGGCCCTACCGGGCCCATCATTATAAAGACTAGCGCGACCTTTCTAAAGGAATTGAAGCACCCTGCCAACTTGGTGATTACCACCTACGCCGACAAAGCCGGCAACACCAGCCTGGACACCTACCACGAGATAAAAGACGCAGACAGCGGGCAACTTTACGCGGAAGGATACGCAAAGCTGGTGTGGTTTGATCACAACACCCGCAGTTCCTGCCCTTTGCCAGACGTTCTGCGCGCCCTTGCCACAAACGCCTGAACGGCTTAAAGGGTTTGAAAGAAAACGGCGGCGGGCAAATCACCCGTCGCCTTTTTTGTCAGCGGCGGCGCACAACCACGCTGCCAATAGAATAACCGGCGCCAAACGAGCATATTACGCCAACATCCCCGGACACCAGGTCGTCTTTATTCAGGTGAAAGGCAATGATGGAACCGGCGGAGCTGGTGTTGGCGTACTCATCCAGAATCACCGGTGCCTCGTCTTCGGTGGCATCGCGGCCCAGAACCCGGCGCGCAATCAGGTGGTTCATGTTCAGGTTTGCCTGGTGCAGCCACATGCGCCGCAGCTGATCGGGCGCCAATCCAAGGCTTTGCAGATGGTTCTGTATGGTATCGGCCACCAGCGGTGACACTTCCTTGAACACCTTGCGGCCCTGCTGCACAAACAATTTGTCAGGCTGACCAACACCGCTGTCGTCGGCGCGGTTCAAAAAACCGAAATTGTTGCGAATGGCGTTGGAATACAGGGTTTTCAGATTAGTACCCAAAATTTCAAAGCCGGCGGCCGGCGCTACCGCGTCTTCCCGCTCCACCAGAATGGCGGTGCAGGCATCACCAAATATAAAGTGGCTGTCGCGTTCGCCAAAATTCAGGTGGCCGGAACAGATTTCCGGGCTAACCACCAGCACCGCGCGGGCCGTGCCGTTTTCCACCGAATTCACCGCGGCCTGCAAACCAAACGTGGCAGAACTGCAGGCCACGTTCATATCGTAAGCAAAACCCTGAACGCCCAACGCGTTCTGAACTTCAATCGACACCGCCGGGTAGGACCGCTGCAAGTTGGAGCAAGCCACAATCACCGCGTCTACGTCATCCGCGGTTTTACCCGCCTGCTGCAGAGCTTCGCGACAGGCCGCGACGCTCATATCGCACTGCACCGAAGGCTGATCGTTGGCGCGGTCCGGAATATTCGGCTTCATCCGCGTGGGGTCCAGAATACCTTCTTTATCAATCACGTGGCGGCGCTTTATACCAGACGCTTTTTCAATAAAGGCCGAAGACGAATGCTCCAGGGCCTGCTGCTCACCGCGGGCAATCGCATCGGCATGCTCGGCGTTGTGCAGGTCTACGTACTGATTGAACGTTGCAACCAGTTCGTCATTGCTAATCGTTGCCGGTGGTGTGTACAAACCGGTTCCACTGATGATGGCTTTAATCACGCTAACCCCGTGTCATGGTTGAAACCTGAAAGGTTAAGGGGAAAAAGGTTACCACAGTCACAGGCGTTTGCCCGCGTTCCCATTACACCCGGGTAGCCTGCCATTGTTTATCAAGGCGCTTAATAGACACCGTCATCTGCGTGCCCAACTGCTGGGCGAAAAACGACACCCGGTATTCTTCCAGCATCCAGCGGTACAGCTCAAGCTCCGGGTCTTTAACACCCTGGCGTTGCTGCTCAACAAGCTTGCTGGCATAACGCGCCCACAGCGGTTCAATGGTATGCAGGAACTCCCGCTCGCGGCCCATTTCCCGCGACATCTTCTCGAATCGTGCCAGAGCCGCTTCAAAATAACGCCCGAACTGGGCCAGCGACTGCGCCGGCGTGTTCACCAAAAAACCAGGGTAAACAAGATTTTGCATTTGAAACTTAATGTCAGCCATGGAATTGGCCAGGGCCAGATTAATCTTGCCCTTCAGCCGCTTTGCCACCTGTTGGTAGCCGTGCATGGCCTGGTGAAGGTGGTCTACCGCAGTTTCGAGCGCTGGAATGAAGTCGCCCCGGTGCTGGTTGAAACAAGCATCGAACGCCTCCGGGCTGCGCGGCAATGAACCACCCAAAAAGTGCTGCATGGCGGTCGACAGCAGCAAGTCGTCCAGCAGAATACGCGCCTGCCCTACCGGTGCGAACATCAGCGCCGCCTGTTTGAATTTCGGCAGTTTACGCTCCAGATCGTCCAGGGTGTTACCGAAACGATTCAGAATCAGCCGGGCGATGGCCTTGCGGGTAATGGTTTGCGCCGTTAACGAGTCCAGGCAGCGGGTTTGCCGCACGTCTTTGCCCAGGTCTTCCAGAGCCGGATACACAGTCACCTGCATACCGCCTTTTTCAGTTTGCACCTGCTGGGCCAAGGTGCCGAACTGCCAGCTGGTATGAGTCGCTGTGGTGGTCTCGTCTTTGCTGTCGGTGGCGGTAATCGACGCCAGGGCTTGCTCTGCTTTGGCCTCAAGCTGGTTCTGCAAATCAACGGTTTCACGGCTTTCCGCAATGACGGCGCCTTTGTCGCCGGTCACCCGCAGGTTCATTCGCAGGTGCCGCGGCAGATCGTTTTGCTGCCAGGATTGCGGGTCTATCTGCACCCCGGTCATGCGCCGCAGCTGCGCGCCCAGTTGCAACGCCAGCGGCTCGTTGGAAGGCTGAAGGTTGGCCAGAGCCGCGTCGACAAAATCCGGCACCGGCACAAAATTACGCCTCAGGGATTTCGGCAGCCCTTTCACCAGCGCAATACACTTTTCCCGCAGCAAACCGGGCACCAGCCATTCCAGGCGCCGCGCCGGAATCTGTTTCAGTGCCATCAATGGCACCCTCAGGGTCACCCCGTCGCGCTCGCTGGTGGGCTCAAACTCGTAATCCAGCGGGTATTTCACCCCCTCCCACTCCAGAAAATCCGGGTAGAGGGCAACGGCCTGGGCGTCCAGCGGGCGTTGCAGCACGTCTT